>Ga0073936_10000593_pt1 | contig 56152 bp, 35 predicted proteins | sample AliMusrvi5mmetaG_FD_87041 | JGI IMG/M metagenome (GOLD analysis project Ga0073936, IMG submission 87041) | Freshwater lake bacterial and archeal communities from Alinen Mustajarvi, Finland, to study Microbial Dark Matter (Phase II) - Alinen... | ecosystem: Environmental > Aquatic > Freshwater >...
GCGCACGCCCACCCACCGGCACACCGGAGGGTTCCCATCGGCCGGTGGGGCATCTGTTCAGTGAAAAGAAAATGAAAAAATGGTCTAATAGGTCTTGACACCAATTACAGTCGCTCTGCGTTGGAAAAACATCGCCGGGAATACCTGCCCATCCTTTTATCCTGCACAGCACAATTCAGACAAAACCAGGCCAACTTACGATTTACGGGAGAAGCCGGGCATGATAAACTACCGTCGCGAGTCGAGGAGCAGAGAGGAGCAGGTTTGCGCTATGCAGGTACCCATACGTGTTGTCATTTTTGATCTGGGCCGGGTGATGATTCGGCTGGCCGAGGGGTGGGAAGGCGCATGCCGTGAGTCCGGCGTGCCGTATTATCCCTTCACGCCCTCGCCGGCATTCACCGCCGGCTATTTGGAGCTGCTGCGCGAATACGAACGCGGGATGATCCCGCCGGATTCTTTTTTCGCGTCGCTGCAGCAATTATTCGATGGCATCTATACCCTGCGCGAAGTGCGCACAGTCTATCAGACGACCATCCGCGAGGAGTTTCCGGGGATCCCGGAGATCGTCCGCGCGATCAAAGCCGCCGGATATCGTACCGCCTGCCTGTCCAATACCTGCGCCTCGCATTGGGTCGAGTTGACCAACCCGGAACGTTATCCCGGCATCGGCCTGCTCGACATGCACTTCGGCAGCCACCTGTTGGGCGCGGTGAAACCGGATGCGGTGGTTTTTCGCATGGTCGAGGAACTGGTCGCCGCTGAACCGCGCGAAATCCTCTTTTTCGATGATACCGAAGTCAACACCGCCGCCGCCTGTGCCTGCGGGTGGAACGCCGTCCGCATTACCCCGGACCGCCCGGCCCCCGCGCAAATTTGCGAAGCGCTGACGGACTTCTGCGGCCTGCCGGTCGCCTGCGGGTGAAATAAATTTTGTAACCGTTCCGGCCTTGCTGGCGCGCGAGCGTCCTCGCGAGCACTCCGGTGGTTTCGATACGACCCTCCGTAGTCTACTCAACCACCGGAGTGCTCGCGAGGACGCTCGCGCGCCAGCAAGGCCAGAACGGTTACCAATAAACTTATCCTGCCTATCCTTCAATCCATCCTACCCATCCTGTGAATAAAAAAGAGGCAACTACCGTGGTACAATCCTGGAGTGAAGCTGATCTGATTGCGGCGTTTCGCACCGCCGGACTGGTGGACGGCGATCTGGTGCTGGTGCATAGCGCGTTGAAACGATTGGGCGCGGTGACCGGCGGGGCAGAGGGCGTGATCGACGCCCTGCTGCGCACGGTGGGCGCAGCAGGCACCGTCGCCGTGCCCACCCATACCTGGGGCACGGTCAATGCACGGCAACCGGTCTTCCATCAAACGCTCAGCCCGTCGATTGTCGGCACGCTCACCAATGTCTTCCGCGCGCGTCCCGATGCCATGCGCAGCCTGCATCCCACCCACAGCGTCGCCGCCATCGGCGCCCGCGCCGCGGAGTTGGTCGCCGGGCACGAATGCGACCGCACCCCGTGTGCTCCCACCAGCCCCTACGGCAAACTGGTCACCTGGGGCGGTAAAATCCTCATCCTCGGCGTCGATCTGAGCTGCTGCACCTTCTTTCACGGCTGCGAGGAATGGGCGAAATGCCCGTGGCTGTTCACCGAGCCGGAGCCGTTATACAGCATCAGCGCGGCGGGCCGCGTCATCCACGTCCCCTCCTACCGCCACGCGCCGAATAATCCCCGCTGCTATCCCGCACTGGAAGCGCCGTTGCGCGCGGAAGGGATCTTACAGCTTACCCATCTCGGCGACTGCCCGTTGCTCCTACTCGACGCGCGCCGCGCCGCCGAATGGCTGGTCCCCCGCCTGCGCGAAAATCCGGAGTTGATCGTCACGCGCGCAACGGCGTCCAATATCTCCGGTTGAATGCAAACCTTTCGTCCCGTTTGTGGGCAACCAGCCGATAACCGACAGCCGACAATTAGGAAAAGCGAGCGGAATTTGCTATAATGCAGCATCCCGTTTGGAGAATCGCTTTTCATGATGCAACAACTCACCAGCTGGCCGGGGCTGATTCGGCAATATCGCGCCTACCTGCCCGTGTCTGACGCCACGCCCGTCGTCACGCTGCTGGAAGGCAATACGCCGCTTATTCCGCTCGATAATCTGCGCGAGCAACTGGGACTGTCCCAGCGCATTTTCGCGAAATACGAGGGGTTGAATCCCACCGGTTCCTTCAAAGATCGCGGCATGACGATGGCGATCAGCAAGGCCCGCGAGGAAGGCTCGACGACGGTGATGTGCGCCTCTACCGGCAACACCTCCGCCGCCGCCGCCGCCTATGCCGCCCGCGCGGGGATGCGCTGCATCGTGCTCATTCCCAACGGCAATATCGCGCTGGGCAAACTGTCGCAGGCGATGATCCACGGCGCCAGCGTGCTGGCGGTGGAAGGCAACTTCGACGACGCGCTGCGCTTCGTGCGCGAAATCACCGCGCAATTCCCCATCACGCTGGTCAATTCGCTGAATCCCTATCGCATCGAAGGGCAGAAAACGGCCGCGTTCGAAATCATCGAGGCCCTCGGCGACGCGCCCACTTATCATATCCTGCCGGTGGGCAACGCCGGCAATATTACCGCCTATTGGAAAGGCTATACGGAATACGCCCGGCTGGGCAAAGCCGCGCACACGCCGAAAATGCTCGGTTACCAGGCCGCCGGTTCCGCGCCGATCGTGCTCGGACATCCGGTGGATGACCCGCACACCGTCGCCACCGCCATCAAAATCGGCAATCCCGCCAGTTGGCAGAGCGCGGTCGCCGCGCGCGATGAGTCGGGCGGATTGATCGACATGGTGACCGACGAAGAGATCCTGGCGGCCTACAAGCTGCTGGCCGGCACCGAAGGCGTCTTCGTCGAGCCGGCATCCGCGGCGTCGATTGCCGGGTTGATCCAACTGGTGAAGCGCGGGTATTTCCCGGCGGAAGACGGCACCATCGTCTGCACCGTCACCGGCCACGGGTTAAAAGACCCGGACAACGCCATCAAACAGGCCGATCCGATCACCGTCGTGCCCGCCGACATGGGCGCGATCCTGCAGAAGATCGGCTATTAATACGAAGGAGGAATTAACCGATGACTACCACAGCGCTGCTCGCGACGGAAATGCCCGACTTGACGCTGCTCAACCGCGGCAAAGTGCGCGATCTCTATCAAGTTGACGAGGAACGGTTACTCATCGTGGCGTCGGACCGCATCTCCGCCTTCGACGTAATTATGCCGAACGGCATCCCGGACAAAGGGAAGGTGCTGACGCAAATGTCGCTCTTCTGGTTCGCGCGCTTCAACGGCATCGTGCCCAACCATTTAATCACTGCAAACGTGGACGAATATCCGCCGGTGTTGCAGCAATACCGCGAGCAGCTCGTCGGGCGCAGCATGCTGGTCAAACGCCTGCAGATTCTGCCGATCGAGTGCGTGGTGCGCGGCTATCTCGCCGGTTCCGGGTGGAAGTCCTACCAGAATACCAGCGCCATCTGCGGCGTGCGCCTGCCCCCCGCGCTGCGCGAATCCGAGCGACTGCCGTTCCCGATCTTCACCCCGTCCACCAAGGCCGAAATCGGACACGATCTGGATATCGATATCGACCAGGTCGTCGAGATGGTCGGCGAGACGGACGCCGCGCGCATGCGGGATATCGGCGCGGCGCTCTATCTGACGGCGGCGAAATATGCGGCCACGCGCGGCATCATCATCGCCGACACGAAATTCGAGTTCGGCCTCGACGAGCAGGACAACATCATGCTGGCCGATGAAGTGCTTACCCCGGATTCCTCGCGCTTCTGGGATGCGGCGCAATACCACCCGGGCCGCGCGCAGGACAGCCTCGACAAGCAGTTCTTGCGTGACTACCTGGAAACCATCGGCTGGAAGAAAGAGCCGCCCGCGCCGGAATTACCCGAACCGGTGGTCGCCATTACACGGGAAAAATATCTGGAAGCCTATCAGCGGTTGACCGGAGAAGAGTTGGCGGTATAGGCTTCATGTAATGCGTGCGCGGTGATCTGGTAATGCGAGGCATGCCAGACCACCTTGCCCTGCACCAGCAGCAGCGCCTGCGGCGACGCGTGCACCACCCCCGTTTCGCGCGCGATCTCGAGCGACAGCGGGCGCTGCTCGACCACCAGTACCAATCGGCACGCCACCTCCGGCATCGCCTCTGTAAAGCGCTCGAATTGCTCCCGCGCGGCGGCGGAGATCGGACAGCGGGTCGAGTGCTTGAACACAAAGACCGGCCGCTCCGCGCTCTCCTGCAACACCTGGCGAAACTCATTTTCATCCTGGATGGGTGTAAGCATGCGTTGTCCCCCGTTGGCTATAGCATAGCAAGTAAGGCGATTTTTGTCAGCCGGTTTATTCTCGCTGTCTGAACCATGATGAGAAAGGATTACAGGTAATCATGATTTACCAGTCAGTAAATCCTTCAATCCTTCTCACCATTACTCGGGGTGATGTTAGCACGAAGGCTATGGACCGCCGGCATCCCTGCCGGCGGCGGCGCGGAGGTTGTCTGCCACGGGGGCGCCGGCAGGGATGCCGGCGGTCCATAGCCTTTATGCCGACGTCCGAAGCAGATCGTAGCAGATCACACCATCCGTACAGGAGCACCTGGCATGGCACGAGAAATACACAACAATCTGCTTCCCGCAACGCCGACGCATCCCGGCGAAGTATTGAAAGATGAGTTGGATGCCCGCGGCATGACCCAAACCGAACTGGCAAATACGATCGGACGCCCGCTACAAACGGTCAATATGATTATTAATGGGCGTAAAGGTATTTCGGCCGAAACTGCGCTCGATCTGGAAAAAGCCTTTCCCGAGATTCCCGCGGATTTCTGGCTGCAGTTGGACATGCGCTTCCGATTGAACAGCGAACGTCTTTTGCGGCGGGAACGCAAGGCTAGCTGACGGTAAAAGTACCGCTTGTTTCGGCGGATAGCCCACCAGCATCTTCACCCTGGCTATCCGACCTTGACGGACTCGGCGGAAGACGTTACATTTTGGTAGCTATTTCACTGGACGCGCGGGAAGGAGCATTCGCATGTTCAAACGGATCATGACGCTGATCAAAGGATTCTTAAGCCTCTTCGTCTCCGGCATCGAAAAGAGCAATCCGGAAGCCGTGCTGGAGGCGTCAAAGGAAGAGTTGCGCGCGCAGATTGCGCAATACAACCAGGGGCTGGCCTCACAGGCGGCGCTGTGCGAACGGTTGAATTCCAATATTAAGCGGCTGACGGCGGAAGAGGCGGATTTACGTGCCAAGACGACCGCCAACTTGCGCGCCGGCAATCGCGACGTGGCCGCGCAATACGCGCTCCGCTTGCAAACCGTCACCGCCGAACTGGCGGACAATAAAACGCAGCTCGAAACATCGGAAAAAACCTATGAAGAACTGATCAAAGCGCGCGATGTGGCGATCACCGCCGCCAAGTCAAAGCTCGATTCCCTCAAGCGCTCTATCGACGATTTGAAGATCCAAAAGGCGACGGCGGAGATGAACGAGATGGCGTCCGGCATGGTCAGTTCCATCGGCAGCGCCGGCGATTCACTCGACCGCCTGACCGAGCAGGTGTCGGAAGAGCGCGATAAAGCCGCCGGGCGTGCCCGCGTGGCGCGCGACTCCATCGATACCAGCGGCATCAAGATGAAGGAAGCGGAACAGAATGCGCTGGCCGATCAGGCGCTGGCCGACTTCGCCGCCAAATCCGGCATCACCCTGGAACCGGTCGCCGGCACCACAACGGCCCCGGTCACCGAACCCCCGAAAACAATGGGACCGGCCACCGACGCGACTAAGGGCGCATAAGTAAAAAGGTATCCGTGCAGGCCCCGCTGGCGCGCGAGTGTCCTCGCGAGCAGGTTGGGTATCTTCTCGGTGCTCGCGGGGACGCTCGCGCGCCAGCAAGGCCTGAACGGATACGTGAAAAGTAACCGATTGCGCTACCTCCCTAGTCCATCTCAAAGGTGAAACACGATGTCCAACCCCACCCCAGCCGTGGCATTGCCGCCGTGGGCGAATGAACTAATCACGCTCTATGAAAGCGACGCGACCAATCAGTTCATCCTCTATGGCAATGTGAATGACCGGCGCGTGTTGCCGTTGAACGACACGGCGGAGATCGGCACGTTGACCGATTTTCTGCTGCGCGTGCTGCTGGCGCGCTTCGATGTGATCCTCAGTTACGATCTCGGCAACGGCGTGCGGGTGGAAAAGGGCGGACCGATCTTTTCGCAATGGCCGCACCTGAAGGAAGAGCCGGAATTCCCCAAGCAACCGCGGCCGACGATCGAGATGCTCACCCACTATTTCCGCTACAGCGCCAATCTGGCGCAGTTGGGGCGGGGCACCTGTCAGATCGGCTGCATCATCAACGCCGCCGACCTGGTGGCGCCCAACCTGGGCGGCGGCTGGAGCTACGATCTGAACGCGCTGGCGCTGCTGATGCGCGACTGGTCCGCCGATAGCCTGCTCACCCGCCACTCGCTGGCCACCTTCCTGCTGACGGAAAATCTCAACGATCTCCATCCGCTGCTGGTCAATAACACCCGCGCGGGCCAGCTCAAACTGCCGCTGCCGTCGCCGCAGGAGTTGCACGACGCCTTCGCGCTGATGCTGCCGCAATATCCGACCGCATTGGGTGCGTATCGCGACCAGTTGGATCTCCCCGCGCAGCAACTGGCCGGCGCCAGTTTGAGCGCGGTGGAACGCCTGCTGAAGACGAAAGAGCACACCAAACAGGCCATCTGCCCGGACGATCTGGCTACCCTGAAAAAGGAACTGGTCGAGCAGGATTGCAATGGCTTGATCGAATTCATCGATTCCAAACGCACGCTGGACGATCTGTACGGGCAGGAAAAGGTGAAAAAGTGGCTGCGGCAGGACATCGCGCTGTGGAAATCCGGCGATCTGCAAGCCATGCCGATGGGCTATCTGCTCTGCGGGCCGGTCGGCACCGGCAAAACCTTCATGATCGAATGCCTGGCCGGCGAGGCGGGCGTGCCGGTGGTGAAGTTCAAAAACTTCCGCGACAAGTGGGTGGGCAGCACTGAAGGCAACCTGGAAAAGATCTTCCGCCTGCTGCATGCGCTGGGACGCTGCATCGTCTTCATCGACGAAGCGGACCAGGCGCTGGGCAAACGCGACACCGGTTCGGATGATTCCGGCATCTCCGGCCGGATTTATTCGATGATGGCCGCCGAGATGAGCGACACCGATAACCGCGGCAAGATCGTCTGGGTGCTGGCCTCCAGCCGCCCGGACTTGATCGAAGTGGACCTAAAGCGCCCGGGGCGCATCGATGTGAAGATCCCCATCTTCCCCACCACCACGCCGGAAGAGAGCCTGCAGCTCATCCGCACCCTTTGCCACCGGCGCAACGTCGAGATACCCGACGACCAATGCCCGGGTCTCACTCCGCTGCTGCCTATTCTGCTCACCCCCGGCGCCGCCGAAGCGCTGGCGGTGAAAGTCTATCGCGGCACGCGCACGGAACAGCTCTCTCCCGCCGACGCCCTCCGCGCCTGCCTGACCGATTACCAGTCCCCCGTTCCCCCCGAAGTCATGCACTTCCAGATCGAACTCGCCATCCACGAAGCCAGCGACCTGGAATTCGTTCCGGACAGCCTGCGGGAAACACCGGTGAAACCCGAGCTGACAAAGAAGAAAGCCGCGAGCAAATAAGCACCTCTCGGCGTGGCGCGAACCGTTCACAGCAAGAATTCAACCGCTGCGGCTAACGGATCACGGAGTTATCCTGGCACGGTTTGGAAGCCGACGCCAGTCGCGCTCCGTGACCAGTTCGCGCGAGAAGGTTGCCGCTGCCGCACCGTTCTCCTGACGGGATGCCAGCTTTCGCCGATGATGCTATCAGCGGTCACGGGACGCGACTGGCGTCGGCTTCCAAACAGTACCAAGCGTCCAACATGAGGCTGATAATTATTGACGTTAACTGAACCGTAAGGGGACAACCCTTTGCCCCCCTATGAATTTCGCTGCCGGTCCCCTACCTGACACCTGAAACCCGACACCAGAAACCTCCGCTACCCACTCAGCGCCGTCAACAAGCGGTGCCGGCATTCTTGAATCCAGGCTTCCTGACGCGGAAAATCACGGTAGTCGATGATTTCCGTCAATGAGGGATCGTCGGGATCGATGCCGGCGGCTTGCAACAGGGCGTAATCCTGCAGGCTTTCGGCAAAGATCTCCCAGCGCAGCGAATCCACCGGGCCATCCGCGCCCGGATAGACCATGAAGGGATCGCCGTAGGTCCAGCCCGGCCAGCCCAGCGCGTCGCTGACCGTGTAGGGATCGATCAACTGCCGGGTCTGGCTCTTGCACCAGTAATTATAGCCCCAGTGCAGAAAGCCCTGCGCGCGCAGGCGGTAGAAGAGCCAGCCGGACATGCGCACCTTCACCAGCGGGGTGTCCAGGAAACGATTCAGATAGCGTTCGCGCGGGGCGCAACAGAAATAGGCCCAGGCGGGAAAGCCTTCCGCCATGAACGCCGGCGCGCTGCTGATCACCGGAATGGGAATATCCGTCAGCCGTTCCCGCGCAAATTCGATGTCGCTCAAGGCATCCATCACCGACATCCACGGCGCCAGTTCGCGCAGCAATTCGCGCGCCGCGCGGTAGTTGTCCAGATGCCCACCACCCGGCTCATCGGAAAGGTGGAAAAAGCTGCGCTCCATGATCCCTTCCGCGTGCAGGAAGCGTTCGAGCTCCGGGAGGAACTGGGCGAGGAAGTTGCGATAGGTGGCCGAGGTGGCGCCGGTTTCCGGCGGCCAGAGCAGCGTTTCGTCCACCCCATGCCCTTCGTAGATGCGGATAGCGTGTTGTACGCCCCACTGGGTGAAGAGGTGGCACCACTCAAAGCGGGTCAGCCCCTGCGCCTGCGCGGTGGCAATCCAGCGGCGCACCTGCGTCCAGTCGAAGTGGTAGCGCTCGCCATCGCGCGTCACGTGCAGCAGTTGGGTAGGGCGCTTGACGCCGTCGAGCGGCGGGGTGAAGACCGGCACGTAGATGGTGTCCTGCCCATGCGCGGCGACATCCGCCAGGTAGGGGGCGAGAATAGCCCAGAACGACTCGTCGAACGGCGTGACGTGGTAGAAGTCGATCAGCGCGTCGGCGTAGAACCAGTGGGTCACCGGGAAGTTCGCGCGGACGGGCAGCACCACGGCATACACTTGCACCTGCGCGGTCAGCGTGACCGGCTCCTCGTCATTCGGGGTCAGGGTGACGGGAATGGCATAGCTGCCCGGCGCGGCGCTCTCCGGGACGCGCACGGTGATCCAGAAGGCATTGGTTTCATACGGCCCGGCGTGGCAGGTGGTCTCCGGCAGCAGCGGATCGGGCACCAGCCCGGGCAGGAAGGCCAGCCCGTCGATCTCCTCGCGCGGCACGCCGGTATTCAGGTGCGGCAGCGGCACATATCCCACCCGGCGCACCGTCACTTCCAGGTCATCCGGCGCGGCAACGGACGCGGTCACCACGCGGTCGCTCTCCTCACGGCGAAAGAGCACCTGAAACGACACGCGCTCCCCGCGCGCCGCTTCCAACGTCAGCGCCTGCCGGTCGCCGGGCGGGGTGGAGGGGTACGCGCGGGTGAGGGATGAGGAAAGCCAGGTTTGCATGGTGGATCTCCAGCCTGTTGCGATGTGCCGCGAATGCGACCGATCTTTCAGTTCGCTTTTACGGGAGTAGGTTCCTGCCGGGAAACCGAATCTGGCGCGCGAGCGTCCTTGCGAGCACACGTCTGAGCCAGCCTTTACGCAGACATGTGCTCGCGAGGACGCTCGCGCGCCAGACGAACTGTACGCAGACGTGTGCTCGCGGGGACGCTCGCGCGCCAGACAACCTTGGCTTCAATTCGCTGAAAAGAGATGGCTATCCCGTTTACTCCATCCCCTTCCGCGCCGGATTCGGCGGCATGACCGGGAAGACCCATTCGCTGATCTCCACCTTGTGCGGGCCATCGGTGACGCCGAGGGCGAGGGCAAATTGGGGGGTCGGCGTGCCCTTATAGATGCTGTGCTCGTCGGCGAAGCCGGCGTACCAGCGGGTGCCGTCCATCAGATACATCGGACGGGTGATCTGCGCGGGCCAGGTGGTGACCAGCGTGCGAGTGTCGCCTTTCACGCTGCCGGTGATTTTCTCGGCGGTGAAGGTCAGATCGAAGGGTCCGACGCCGCGCACGCCGACATTGCCGACCGACAGTTGCGCGTAGGCGCGCTCGGGCACCACGAAGCGGATGCCGGCGGGGGAGATCTGGATCATCGCCTGGCGTGCGGTGAGGCTGACGTTGCCGTCGGTCGCAGTGACCGGCGCGTCGCTCTTCACCAGGTATTCGGTGATGCCGTCAGCCGTCGCTTTGCTGACGCCGGGAACGACCGGCTGCGGTCCGGTTAACCTGGGTTGGAGCGTGAATCCATCGACGAGTCCGGAGCTGGCGACTTGCCGGCGGCGGAGTTCTTTCATCGCCACCGTTTTTTCAAACGGGGCGGCGCCGGTGATGACATACCCCTTATACCCCACCTGCCCGACCCCACCGGTGAGCGCCAGGGTGACGGTTCCGGCCTTGGCCACGCGCACAGAGCCGGCACTGCCGGTGAAGGTCACGCCCTCCGCGTCGAAGGTGATGGGCGTGGTGGACAGGAACGCGTAATCGGTGCTTTCGGCGGTGACGATCTTCACCACCCCCGGCGCGAGCCGCGTCACCGCCGGCGTCGCTTCGCCGTCGCCGCGCGGGTAGAGCACCCAGCTATATTCCTCGCCCGGCGCGCCCGGCATCCGCAGTTGCACCTGCTGTTCGATGGCCGGCGGGGGACCACCCGGCAGGGCCGGTTTCCCGTCTTTATCCAGCCAGTTGCGCGAGAGCGGCTGCCCGGCCACCGGATTGGTGATTTTGTTGTAGGGGCCATAGGCGAAGAGTTTATTATCCTCATACATGTCGAACGGCAGCGCGGTGCGTCCGGGGAAGAGGACATCCAGTTTGGTCGGCCATTCGGTATCCACCGCCAGTCGCGAACCGGTCACCTGCACGTTCTCCTTGCGTCCCAACAGATTCAGGTTGAACCAGCTTGCCAGCTTGCCCGCCCCATTTTCGGTATCGCGAATCACGAAGTAGTTGGGACTTTTCCCGCTGGCGCCTTTGAGGAAGAGGATCTGGCGGTCCCAGGTGAAGGCGCCCGGGTGCTGATCCACTCCAACGGCCAGCTTGCGCGGTCCACCGAAAAACGGCGCCACCGCCCCCGGCTTGATATACCAGTCGGGATAGCCGGAAGACGACCAGGCATAGTCCACCGTCGGGCCGAAGGCGTGGTCGAGGATATTGCTGTCCGCCCAGCCGTGCTCGGAGATATTTTCTTTATCGCCGAAGCGCAGGATGTTGTATTGGTCGAAATCCGTCCGCGGCGCGGTGTAGTACTGGTACGGCTGGCAGGGAAGCAGCGGCGCGCCTTTGCTGTAGAGGATCAGGTGTCCCTGGTCGGTCGGCCAGTGACTCCAGTTGTAGCCGCTGCGGAAGAACAGGTAGGTCTCGTCCGGGCCCTGGTGGGCGCGGAAGATCACCCCGAAACCGGGATAGATGCGGCTGGTCAGCACTGGTTCCTTAGGCGCGATCCACGGACGGGACAGCGCGGGCACGGTCAGATTGTTGGTGAATTGCCCGTTGTTGTTCCACGCCCAGCGCAGGTTGGCGGCAAAGTCCGGATCGCGCTCGGCAACCGTGCCCATGCCCATGAGATATTCCGGGGCGGTGGCCGGCGACGAGTTGGCGTCGCCCGGCACCATACGCGAGTGGAAACGCGGATCGACCGGCGAGAGCAGGTTGAGGAAATAATCCAGATCCTGCCGGTTATAGGTATACATTTCGCCGGCGTCCTTCGCGCCGGACACGTTCAAGCCGGCCATCCCGCGCAAAATCTTCCCGTAGCCATGCATATGGTAGGCGCCGCCATATTCGAACCAGGACCCGCCGGGCGCCATGAAGCTGCCGGTCTTATAGTCCATGAACATGCTCATATAGTCGCGCCACTTCAAATACTGCGGATGATCGGGCAGCAGCGCCATGATATTGAGCATGTCCATCTGGCGCGACACGCCCATGTTCGGGTTGCCGTGGTGCGAGCCGTCGCCGTGGCTCATCACGTCGGCATCGACCATGAAGTAGGCCATCAGCGCCAGCTTCACGCGAATGGCTTCGCGCTCCGCCGCCGGCAAGTCGGGCCAGGAGAGCAGCGAATCGGCGTGTGAGGCGATGCTGGCATAGTAATAAGTGTGGTGATGCCCGATGGAGACCGAGGTGATAATGTAGTCGATGCTGGTAGCGAAATCGGCCTTGAGCCGCTGCAGTTCTTGCTTCGCCGTCGCCGCCTCGCCGGTATACCAGTAATAGGTTTTCAAATCCTTGATCACCGGGGAATCGGGTTCGGCTTTCATCGCCTCGCGGAACTTCGTCACTTCCGCCGGCGTGAGGAACACGCGCGGATAACTGGTCGCCTTATCCGGCCAGGAAAGGATAAAATCCTTATAACGATCCAGCCCGATGGTGCCATAGAGATTGCGCGCCATGTAGCCCGGGCCGTCGCCATAGACGGTGGTTTCCTTCATCGGCATTTGCGCCAGCAACAGGCCCCACTCGCGGCGGCCATAGGTGGCGGGGTAGGCGGGATCGTGCTCATGCGCGGAGAAGGGAGAGACATCCGACCCCGGCTCGTTCTGCCAGGAGATCGGCACCACGCCCATGGGGAAACAGATGCGCACGCCCTTGTCGCCGGCATAGACGGGAATGCTGTTCGCCCGCCGCCAGTTCCCCTTGTGCAGCGGCGCCACCGCCGCCAGTGCGAAGCCGCCCGGATTGGCCTTGCGGTCGGCGTCGGAGAAGATATCGAAGTAGGAGACGTAGCGCGCGCCCCAGCAGGCATCATGCTGGATCAGCCGCACGGGATTTTCCCCCGCGGCGGCCGGCGTCGGCATGCCGTTCACGCCGGATTCCAGTTTCTTCGTCAGTTCCGCCAGCGGATGATAGGACACCGGCACGTAGCCCTGCCCGAGCGCGCTCATGAACTCGGCGCCGTCGGGCGCCCAGCCTTGCGACAGGTTGAGCTGCCAAAAATCGCTGCCGTCGTTCGTGCCCAGGTCGTATTCTTCCGTCACCTGCGCTAAAGGCAGGCGATCCGTCACGCGGATCACCGCGTGGTAGTAACTGCCGCCGGCGAAGTCGAGCTCGTAGCGCACTTCGTTGAACACCGGGCCCACCGCCGTCTGCGTGAGGCGGAATGCTTTCACCGGTCGCTTCGTCAGCAGCGCCCCGGCGCCGCGCCAGCCGCCGTCCGGCCCACGAAAGGCGAGAATCGGCGCGGGCAGGGTGTTGGCGGCGACCGGCGGATTAAAAGTCTTCGCCGTCACTGCAGGCACGCGCACCGCCAGCAGGCTATTGGCGAGCACCAGCCCCTCCGCCGTCTTCTCGACGCGCGCGGCGGGCGTCACCGCGCCTTGCCCGTCATCGCGCAGGGTATAATGCACGACGGCATTGGCCGGCAACTCGGCGATAAAACTCGCCGTGGCGGGTTGGCCGGCTACCGCGGTCACCTGCACCGGCGCGACCTTCCCATCCGGTCCGATCACCCGCAGCCTGGTCGCGTCCATCGGCGCCGGCAGGCGATAATTCACCAGGTCAGGCGGAAATCCGCGCCCGGTATAATCGGTGAGCGTCACCGTCCACTCGCGCGCCTGAACGAGCGTCATCGCCGACACGAGCAGGAGGCCGAGACATAACAGACGATTGATCATGGTTTGGTACCTTTCCAAGATGTTTTCTCAAATTAATTGAGCATCAGCATTAATATGCGATGCTGCTGACTCGGGAGGGCGAGACTCCGTTCGAGCCCCCGCGAATAGTATCACGCAACGGCAGAATTGGGCTCGAACGGAGTCTCGCCCTCCCATGCAAGCAGCGTGGCAAATTTACGCGGTCATACACCGCCCCATGTATGGGGCGGTGCTGGGTAGCCCGGCCATGTATGGCCGGAAAGACGGGGGCGGCCAGGATGGCCGCGGTCCCAGGGATTATTTCACCGGCGTCGCCACCATCGGCGTGAATTGCTTGTCCCACACTTTGCGGAAGATGCGGTTGCGGACGAGCAGGTCGTGGTCGCCGTCGAGCGTGCTGACGGAGATCAGCGCGGTGTTTTTATCTTTGCCCCAGTCGGAACCGGCGTAGTCGGTCCAGAACGCCATCCATTCCCGGCCATCGAGGAAGAACTGCGGCATCCAGATATACGACGGGCGGGTTACCTGCAGCACGCGCGCGCGCCCCGTGGTGTGGATGCGGATATTCTCGCCGTCGAGTTTGGCCTCGAACGGTTCCTCGCCGGTCACGGTGATGCCGCCGCCGATCCCTTTGGTGACGAGCTGCTTTGCGTAGCCGCCGTCGATCTTCACCACGCCGGGCTTCAGCTCCGCCAGCTTCACCGTGCGCTCGAACGGCCCATGGCCTTCCACCGAATACCCTTTATAGCCGACACGCCCGGAGCCGCTGGTCATGCTCAACACCACATGGTCGGGGAAGATGCGCACGGCGCCGGTTTTGCCGGTAAAGAGGATGCCGTCTTTGTCGTAGTTCAGCGGCGTGTCGCTCACGAAAGCGTAGTCCGTCGCTTCCGCGGTGGTGATCTTCAGGCAGCCATCGCCGGCCTGGGCGAAGGTGGGCAGCGTCTCGCCGTCCTTGTGCGGGAAGACGGCGTAGAAGTAATCGCCGCCGGGTTTGCCGGTCAACTGGTAGATGGTCTTCACTTCTTTGTCCTGCGGGCCCGGTACGCCTAACGACTTCCAGAAGGCCAAATGGTGATAATTCGGCCCCATGTTGTAATCGAAGGTCAGTACCGCTTTGCCCGGCAGCGCCTCGGTGAACCAGAAGTGGGTGCCGGCGCCGTATTTCGTCTTCATCTCAATCTCGTTGCCCTGCTGGCTGATCATCTCTTTACCATCCAGGTTCAGCCAGTGCCACCAGGTTTGCCGGTCCTGAATGCCGGGGAAGGTATCGCGCAGCACGAAGTAGTTCGCTCCCGCCGGCTGGGCGCTCTTCAGGAAGAGCACGTGCCGCCGCCAGGTCATCTCCCCCTTGCCGTCGGTGAAATATTCCGGCGGGAAATATTCATGCCCCAGCGCGTAATCGACGTTGTCGCCGAAGCCGTAATCCAGGATGGTGTCTTCGCAGCGTCCAAACAGCTCCGGCGCGTCGATTTTGCCGACCTTCACCCGGTTGTGGTAAATGGCGTTATCCTTCGATGCCGGGCCGTAGTAATACTGGTACCCGGTGCCGGGCGAGAGCGGCGCGCCTTTGCTGTAAAGGATGGTGTTATTGGTATCCATGTCCCAGTGGCTCTTGTTGAAGCCGCAGCGGAAGAGCATCCCCGTCTCGTCGGGCGTGCCATAGTGGGCGCGGAAGGCGACGCCGTAGCCGGGGACGAATTTCGTCGTCAACGGACGCGGTTTTTCCGGTACGTCCGGCTGGTACATGAAGGCGTAGGCGACGCCTTCGTTTCCGCCGGAGACTTTCAGGTTGCCGCTGTTCAGCCGGTGGATCGTTTTGAAGAAGCCGGCCTCTTCCGGGTCCGCCTGCTCTACCACACCGGCCGCCATGCCGAAGACCGCCTCCAGCGTGTCGCCGCTGTTGCCCATCCCCGGCAGAATGCGCCAGCCTTTGAAGCGCACATCGGGCATGGTCAGGTTGGCGTCATATTCCAGCGCTTTCGCGTGCCAGCCTTCCTTCGCCAGGTCGCCGTACCCGCTGTTGCGCAGGATGAACTGCGCCAGCGAGAGCGCGCGCGTCGGCCCATACATCTGGTAGGTGGGCGGCTCGAGCCAGGCCCCGCCGGGCTCGGTCATGGTGGCCAGCTTCAGCGCGGTGTAGTCCTTCAACATGCTCATCCAGTAGCCGTAGCGCGGATGATCGGGCAGCAGCGGCGCCACCTCGACCAGCGCTTCCGTGCGCCCGATCGGCATGTTCGGATTGCCCAGGTGCATCCCCGCCCCGCGCGGATTGCGATCCGGTTCGGCGAAGAGATAGGCGTATAACGCCAGCATGCGCCGCAGCTTTACGCGCAGTTCGGCGGGTAACTCCGGGCAGGCCAGCGCGTCTTCAGCGTAGACGGTGAAAGTGTAAGAGTAGGTGGCGATATAGGCGGTCAACCCGAAGGTTTTCCAATCATTGACATACGGGTGCGTGAAGGCATACAGCGCGCGGTTGGCGCTGGCTTTGGCCGATTCCGTCTTCCCGTCGAGCAGATACATCGACTCCAGCAGGTCTTTGTCCGGGTGCTGGTCGAGCGTGCGCTTCAGGCGCTCGATGCTCGCTTTCGTCGCGTAGGCGCGCGGGTAGACGGCCTTCGCCGGGTCTTCCGGCCAATCGACGATCCATTCTTTGTACTCATCCAATCCGATGAAACCGAGGACGGAACGGGTGTAGGTATAGGGATCGGTGATCTTCCCCTGGTAGTCCGGCTTGCTGAGCGAATCGGCGAATTCCGGCCAGATGGCCAGTGTATTGGTATTCAACCCGAATCCGAGCGCCCACACGCGGCGACCATAGGTCGCGGGCAAGTCGGGGTCATGTTCATGCGAGCAGAAGGGCGATTGGTCGTCGGACAGATCCAGATACCAGCGGATGGGCCGCACGCCCAACGGCAACCCGACTTCCACTCCATGCGCGGGATCATACCAGGTCAGCAGGCTCATCGCATGCCGCCAGGAACCGCAGAAGTAGGGGAAGACGGAGATGTCGCAGGCGCCGCCATCTTTCTTTGCCGCGCGCAGATTAACGCCGCCTTTCGGCCCCCAGGTGCCGGTGGCGGAGATTTTATCGAGCAAGACCATCCCGTCGGCGGGTTTGTAAATTTCCGGCGGCACTTTGCTGCTGACGTTGCTCACCGCCTTGTTGCCTTCCGCCTTGCGCCGTTCGAGGTAGGCGGGCAGCGGTTCGAGCACGTTGTGCATGGTGACGTTTTCACCGGTCTGGAATCCGATCTGCTCCGGCTGCCAATTTTCTCCCAGCCCGAGCATGAGGAAGTCGTGCCCCTCGGTGATCTCGCCGAAATCGAAGTCCTCGCTGATCACCGCCACCGGCACGCCGGCGCTCACCCGCACCTGCCAGGCATATTCACCCTTGGGCGCGAAATGGTAGCGCGCCTGGTAGGTCACACTGGCCGGTCCTTCGTCAAGACAACGGATCTCATAACCGGTCACCTTGCGCGCGGTGGCAAAGTGGGCGCCACCCGCCCAGTTGCACCCCGCCTGCTTCCAGCGCTGGATGGGCGCGGGCACCTGGTCGGCCGCCACCGGGGTTCGGAACGACTTCCTCGCCGGTCGCGGCAACGCGAGGGTGAAATACTCGTTGCCCACTTCCACGCTGCCGCCCTTTTTTTGTTGCAACAGCGTGCCGTGCTCCCCCGCGCGGTCTTTCGGTGACGCTTGCAGGGTGTAGGTCGACGTCTGGCCTTGCTTCACCGCGGCGACGAAGGACAACAGCGTGCCTCTTTCCGCCGTCGGCGTCACCTGAAACGGCACCGCCTGCCCCTTGCCATCAAGCAGCACCAGCTTGCCGGGCTTGAAGCGTTGCGTATCCAGCGTGTAATGCACCAACTCCGGTCCCCAATCACGGAAACCGTAATCGGTCAAGGTGATAACCCCATTGGCCGGTACCGGCGCATACGCGTCACGCGGCGCCATCCCCTGCGCCCCGGCGCTGATCATTGCACCGAGCAGCAGCAGGAGAGCGATGGGAAAAGTGAAAGGTGATGTGGTCATTCGACGAGCCTTTCTGAATAAGGTGGAAGGAGATACTCAGTTAATTAGAAACCCAACCGTGAGAATAGTTGTGGGAGTAGGGTGATGGGGTAGGTATCCGATATGCCGACCAGTTAATATCTGGCTTTGCGGTAGGGAAAGTAAAAAGCTATAGTAATGATTCGATGTATAGAAATAGCTTCTCACAGTGAGGAAGGGCTTTCCGCACGCATGCTACAGTTAGCAGAGAAAGAATTTTCGCAGCATGTTGAATCTTCCGATATTCACCTTTTTGGGTCTGCTTTGTTGCCGCCTTTAAGGCTGCAGACAACTGCTGGACACTCACGGCTTCTAAATTAGCATGTTGAGGAAGTGCTGATTGGTGAAAACCTTGTTTATAAAAACCTGCCAGGGCTTCTTGATCAGACACAAACAATGCTTCCATTGACTGCACCATCATATGATAGCGCGCATCAAAGGGGTGAGGAAGGTTCCACCCTCGGCGACGAAGGTGATCACCAGGTGAATCGGTATTGGCGACCGGACTCTCGCTATCGACGAGTAACACATTCACCGCCTGTGGATGAGATCTCAGCGCATGGAGATAATCATCCAAAGCATCATTTCTACTGCCACACATAATAACTTGAAAACGTATCCCACACTCGGTTGCCCGACGCCTCACCGTACCGAAGAATGCCTCAAATCCTTGGCGTAACGGAGCCTGAATGTGTCTGGTTTGCCCACCACCTTCAATGTAGATGCGTATCTCTGTGGTCATGCCGTTCCCCCGATTTCCCCCATGCGCCACAGATCACCCAGGGTGTATTTATCGAGCCATTCTTCTAACTTGGCTGCTTCGAGACGCTGAAGCCGTGTCCCATCCTCGTCTCGGTCACACACCACAATCGCTTCAGGTACACTCGTCAGCTCAGAAACCAGGTCGGAAGAATGGGTGGTCACGAATAATTGTGTCCGCTCAGCGCCTTGTAAAAGGAGCTCTGCCAGCATCGGCATAATATCGGGGTGCAGACCGAGCTCCGGCTCTTCGAGGCAAACGACCGGTGGTGGTGAAGGATGGCATAGAATTGCCAACAGGCAAAGGAATCGTAATGTACCATCGGATAGGCGCGTCGCCGGTATCGGCTGATTCAATCCGCGTTCATGCACAAACACCTGCGCAGTGCCGCCATACACTTTAACGGAGATGTCTTCAATCGCGGCATAGAACCTTTGCAGGTACGCGCGGAGTATATTTCGCTGTCCTCGATGTTCCAGGTCATTCAATACCAGCCCGAGATTACTACAATCTTCGAGCAGAAAATCAATGGGCGCATCAGCGGGTTGTGGCAGGCGTGGTGGTGCGAAACGTCCAAAGTTCCACTCACGGTATAAGGGCATGCGCCCGAATTGCTCGCCGAGATAGGTGATTTCCGGATATAGGTCAATATCTTTACGTTGTGATAGCACCGATTGGTCAAGGCGCAGGTCCTCGCGTCGAAGTTCTCGTTTCTGATACGTGCTATCTTGATCTGCACGTCGGTAGTTCAGGACCGGATGGCCGTGCTCATATCGATAATAGAAAAATACATCGTTCTCATTATTGCGCCGTCGTTCGGCTTCCTCAATCACCTCATCAACCAATTCCATGCGTTGACCAACCTGTGTAAAGCTCATGCGATAACGCAAAGGAATCATCCCGCTCAAAGTATCTGGTGGGCATTCCACAACGGCATCGATCTCCGCGGCAGCACGGTCATTGCTCGGTGTGCCTTTCCAAAGCCAATCTCCGACACTTCCAACACGCTGAACCAGATCGCGCGGTGTCGCAGATAACAGGCCGATTGCCTCTAATAGATTCGACTTGCCAGACGCATTGGGACCAATCAAGACATTTAGTGGCTGCAGTGATAAGGGTTGGCTATCCGGTCCGTAGGACAGAAAGTTCCGTAATCGCAGTTCGCGAAAAAAAGTTATTCCATTCATTATATTTATCCTCGCCTTCATGCGGATAATATGGTCAGGCGTTCTTCCTCATGTTGGTATAATTAATTCACCAAGTAGTAGCCGAGTAATGCTGGGTTATTTCTATTCACTTTTGCCTCTTTCCTGCTGAATACCTGGGGCACCATATCGTCACCAGCATGAATACGGAGGATTCCTCACAAGTATTCCGCAATCCCTTCCGCCAGCGTGATCTTCGGCAACGTAAAGACCTTCCCGGCAGCGTCATCCGGGCAGACGTTGCCGAGGAGGAGCATGGTCATCTGGTCGCGGGTGATCGGCAATGGGAGATGCAGAAGTTCGCCCAGGCGGATCAGCAGCGACATGGCGGCGACGGGGATATGCAGGCGGGGTTTGCGGATGCGCAGGCGGTGCGCGAGCAGGTCGAGAATGCGCCGGTAGGTCAGCACTTCGGGACCGCAGAGCGAAAAGGTGGCGGCCTTCGTTGGGCCATCGAGTTCAAGCGCCTGGGTGAAGGCGGCGCACACGGCGTGCACGGAGATCGGCGCGAACGTATAATCACCGGCGCCGATAATCGGGATGACCGGATAGGCGCGCAACTGCGCGACCAGCGTGTTGATGAAGCCGTCGCCGGGCCCAAAGATCAGCGACGGGCGGAAGATGGTGTAATCGAAACCCGCTGCGCGCACCAATTCTTCCGCCGCCCATTTGGTGCGGTAATAGCCCGTCGTCTGGTCGGGACCGGCGCCCAGTGCGCTCATTTGCAGCAGGCGGGAAACGCCGGCGCGCTGCATCGCCGCCAGTACCTGCGCCGTGCCGCGCACATGGACTTGTTCGAACGTTTGCGCGCCTGCTTCGCGGATAATGCCCACCAAATGGATCACCGCCCCGCAGTCAGCCATGCCGGCAAGGAGCGCCGGCTCCTGCTCGAGCCCGCCGGCGATCCAGGTGACGCCCGTTTCCTCCGGCTGCGCCCGGCGCGCCAACCCGACCACCGTATGCCCGGCGCCGACCAGCACCCGCCGCAAATGTGTCCCGACGAACCCCGTCGCCCCGGTCAGGAATACGCGCATCGACATTCCTCCACCAAGCTTATCTTACCATAACGCACCAGTTGGTAGTGAGCCACGCAGCGCAGCGGAGTGGCGTCGGGTCGGGAGGGAGGTGTATCACCAATGGGTTACAAAAAAACGGGAGGGTCGTTGCCAACCCTCCCGTTCGGTATACTCCCAATCTGTCCGCCGTCCGTCAGAGCATCTGCATCGGCATCACCACATACTGGTAGTCGGGTTCGCCGTTGGCGGTGAGCAGGCCGGGGTTGAGCGGGCCGGCCATTCCGAGCTCGACGGTTTCCGTGTCGAGAACGCCCAGCACGTCTTGCAGATATTCCGCGTTGAAGGCGATCTCGACCGTGTCGCCTTCCAGGCTGACCGGGATTTCTTCATACGCTTTGCCCACGTCACCGGTCTCGGCGGAGATGGTCAGTGTGGAATCGACCGAACGCAGGATGATTTTGTTGGATTCGGCGCGCGCCACGATGCTGGCGCGGCGCACCGCGTCGTAGAACTGCTGGCGATTGATCACCATGTGTTTCGACGAATCCTGCGGAATCACCCGCTCGTAGGCGGGGAATTGCCCTTCGATCAGCCGGGAGACCAGTTCCACGCGCCCGTTGCTGAAAAGAATCTGGCTTTCGCCGATGACGATATCGACCGGATCTTCGCTGCTCCCGAGCAGGCGTAGCACTTCCTGCAGGGCGCGGGCGGGCACGATGACCGACACCGGCGTCCCCGGGAATTTGCCGGTCGCCGGCGCGCGCTTGATGCCCAGCCGGTGGGTATCCGTCGCCACCATCGTCGTCGTCTGTCCGTCCCAGGCCAGCAGGCAGCCGGTCAGGATCACGCGTCCTTCGTCCGTACTGGCGGAAAAGAGCGTCTTGCGCACCAGATCGCGCACCACCGGCCCCGGCATCGACAGCACGCATTCACGCGGCACGTTCGGCAAGGTCGGAAATTCCGTCGCCGGCAAGCCGTGAATGGTGTATTGCGATTTCGCCGCGGAGATGGTGAGCAGATTGCGCTCGTCGGAGGAGATGGTCAACTCCGCGTCGGGCAGATTGCCGACCACGTCCTGGATGATGCGCTCCGGCACGGTGACGGCGCCTTCTTCGCTCACGTCCAGCGGGAGCGTGCAGGTCATGCCGATCTCCAGGTCGGTGGTGGTAAATTTCAGCTGCCCCGCGCGCGCCTCCAGCAACACATTGCCCAGAATCGGCAGCGTGCTGCGCGTTGCTACCGCGCGTGCCACACTTTGTAGCGCTTCATGAAAGACGCGTTTCGGACAGGTAAAGTTCACGGTATTACTCCTGATCGTATATGGTGCCGAATATATTAGGGTATAGCAGTCAATTCGACAACAAGGGGATGCATTCCTTTTTTGAGGGGTGCGGTACCGCTATTTCATCACTTCTTGCACGCGAGAGGTGAGCTCGCTGACCACGGCGCGCATTTGCCGGTCGATCTTCACCGATTGTTCGAGTTTGTCGCAGGCATACATCACCGTGCTGTGGTCGCGGCCGCCGAAATGGCGCGCGATTTCCGGGAAAGATGCATCGAGCAACTGCCGGCACAAGTACATGGCGATCTGCCGCGGCACCACCAGGTTTTGCGTGCGCGACGGGCTGTTCATATCGGCCAGGGTAATGCCGAAATGCTGCACCACCATCTGCTGGACATCATCGATGGAGACGGCCTTCGAACCGGTAATGATGCTGTGATCGCGCAGTTGCTCCATCGCCAGCGCCACGGTGATCTCCTGGCCCGCCAGCGAACTGGCCGCCAGCAACTTGATCAATGCCCCTTCGAGCGCGCGGATATTCGCGTTGACTACGGTGGCGACGTAGCGAATAACATCCTCGGAGATCGGCGTGCTCTCCTGCTCGACTTTCTTCTGCAGGATGGCAATGCGGGTTTCCAGATCCGGCGCCTTAATGTCCGTCATCAAACCGCTCTCGAAGCGCGAGCGCAGCCGCGCATCCATGATCTGCAGTTCTTTCGGCGGGCGGTCGGAAGTGATGACAATCTGCTTGCCGGTTTCGTAGAGCGTGTTGAATGCCTGGAAGAATTCCGACTCGGTGCGTTCGCGCGAGGCGATGAACTGGATATCGTCCACCAGCCAGATATCGACGTCGCGATAAGCTTCACGAAACGCCCCGAAGCGGTCTTCGCGGATCGAGGAGACCACGTGATAGGTGAAGGTGTCGCCGGAGACGTAATTCACTTTCAGCTTGGGATTGCGTTGAATCGCCGCGTGCCCGATCGCCTGCATGAGATGGGTTTTCCCCAATCCTACGCCGCCGTAAATAAAAAGCGGATTATAGGAATGGCCGGGGGTGCGACTGATCGCTTCCGCCGCGGCATGGGCAATCTGGTTGTTTTTCCCCACCACAAAGGCTTCGAAGGTGTAGCGTTTATTGAGCGGGAGCGAAGCGAAGTAGTCTTCGTTGCGCCGCGCCGGCGCTTTCACGTCGGTAGGACGGGCCGGCGGCAGTTCGGTGTCCGGTGCCGTTTCATCCAGATGCAGCGATAACTGCACCAGCGAATAATGGACGATGATGGGTACTTCAAAAAACGCGCTCAAGCTTTTGGCAAGCTGGGGTGCTTTCTTTTCAAACCAGTCTTTCGCAAACTCGCTCGGAGCGCCGATCGAGAGTTGTTGCCCGTCAAAACCCAGGGGTTGTAGTTCCTGGATCATTTTGGCCACTCCCGGACGGCGAATCATCTCCTGTAAGAATGACACCGCTTTGGGCCAGATCTCGTTCAACGTCAGAATCGTCGGTGACATCCGCTCCTCCAGTTAATATAATGCAATCTCTGGCGACACGACGAGCTGCGATACGGCGGGCGAACGAACGCCACCGTACGGACAGAGGTGCAGTGATGTTACAACGATCGGTGCAATAACTGACCAACAAGTGGTCGGGCTGTGAACGCGGGACCGAATCTTCGCTGAACCGGCAGGGGAATGCGGCCGCACGGCATAAAGCGCTCCGCGTCAGCGAAGCACCCCCATCCAGGGGAAAGAATAGCGGCGAATAGTGCGTAATACCGGATCGGGAGAGACAACGGCTTCAGAAATATTACTAAACGGTTTTATCCACAACGCTGTGAATAACTGTGGATATCTGTGCTCAAGTCGCTCGCATATTATAGCTATCCCAGCGGGTCAGCACAATAGGGTCGAGGCAGCGATTTTTTGGCTTTTACGTAGAAAATTTCCCGCTTTGACGGACATTCCACGCTCAAAAATCGTTAGGATACGATTAACTGTCCGCTATCGAGAGGCTGAAAAACTTTTCAACACTATCTTTCCACAGTTGCGGATATCCTGCATTATATCTTAACTTGTGCGATTGAGAATATCGTTTGCCAGCCTTCTTCGCTGGGCTAGCATTGGTCACCCTGACGACGCCATATTTTCATCCACACCGGTCTTCACAGTTGTGCAAAACCCATGCCGCACGTTACTTCGCTGCCATGTCATAATAGGCCGGACGGATTGAAGACGTTGTTTGGGAACTGGGATCTGTTTGGAAGGGTGTGAGCGCCGCGAGCCCCGCCAGGTGACAGGTAAATCTAGCGGGGCTCGCGGCGCTCACACCCTTCCAAACATCGTTCCCCTCCAAATAGCATCTTCCGCCATTGTTGGAGGTCATCGGTATGCCCCATGTCATCTGCGCGCCCTGCGAAGGGGTGAAAAACGGCATCTGCGTGACGGTGTGCCCGGTCGATTGCATCTATGACGCCGGCGAACAGAAGCTGATCCATCCCGGCGAATGCATCGACTGCGGCGCCTGTGCGGAAGTCTGTCCGGTATCGGCAATCTATTATATCGATGAAGTACCCGAGCAGTGGCACGGGTATATCGAGAAAAACGCGGCGTTTTTCCGCTGATCCACCCCTTTTCCCCAGCTTGCGGAAAAGTAATTGGGGGAAAGATGGTAGGCTGTGGAAGATCGCGCGACGTGTGGGTAACCGACTGGTTGTCCGCTGATTCCGGCTGGGTTATGCACAACACCCGTGAGCGTGCTTTCCCTCGTGTCTCCACATTTCCACAGCCGTTTATTAGAGCTATTAATAAAGAAATAAGAAAAGGCGTACATACAGCGTGGCGGACGGGGGTACCGAAAGCGTCTGTGTGGAGGTTTTCGCTCCCCCGGGCTTTCTGGTATACTCTGCGCGTTATTCTACCAGATCAGGAACGTTTCGCCCATGACCGGAAATGAAATACGCCAGGCGTTTTTACGCTTCTTCGCAGCACGCGGCCATACCGTGTTGCCGAGTAGCTCGTTGGTGCCGGATGATCCGACCACGCTTTTCACCACCGCGGGGATGCAGCAGTTCGTGCCATGGTTTCGCCGCGAGGTCGAGCCGCCGTATGGCAGCGTGGCGACCGTGCAAAAGAGCGCCCGCACCGATGATCTCGATCAAGTGGGCCGCACCGCGCGCCACCACACCTTCTTCGAGATGCTGGGCAACTTCAGCTTCGGCGATTATTTCAAGGAAGAGACGCTGCGCTGGGGGTGGGAATTCTCCACGCTCTCGCCGGCGGAAGGCGGGCTGGGGCTGGATCCGGCGCAGATCTGGGTGACCTATTACCGGCCCAATCCCGGTGAGCCCTACCAGGAAGACCTGGAGGCGAAGGAGATCTGGCACACGATCGGCGTGCCGTATGAGCGGATTATTCCGCTGGGGAAAAAGGAAAACTGGTGGGGCCCGGTCGGCGATAGCGGGCCGTGCGGACCCTGTTCCGAAATGCATTACGACCGCGGCGCGCACCTGGCGTGCGGGCCGGACTGCACATCACCCGCCTGCGGCTGCGATCGCTGGATCGAATTCTGGAACCACGTTTTTCAACAATTCAACTACCAGGACGGCCAGTATCAACCGCTGCCCACCCCGGGCATCGACACCGGCGCCGGGTTGGAGCGCATCGCCAGTCTGGTGCAGGAAGTAGCGTCGAATTTCGAAACCGACCTGCTGCAACCGATCATCCAGGCCACCCGGACCATGGCGGGAATCACCGCGGTGGAAGAGCGGCAGCTCCTTCCGTTGCGCGTCATCGCTGATCATCTCCGTTGCGCCTCCTTCATGATCGCCGACGGCGTGCTGCCCAGCAACAGCAAGCGTGGTTACGTGGTGCGCCGCATCATCCGCCGTGCCTATCGTTTCGGGCGCGTGCTCGGGTTTCACGCGCCATTTATCTATCAACTCGTGCCGACGCTGGATGAGATTATGGGCGGGCATTATCACGAATTGCATGATAACGCGCGCTTTATCACCGATACGCTGCGCGCCGAGGAGACACGCTTTGCCGAAACGCTGGAGCGCGGCGAAGAGTTGCTGGCACGGTTGATCGAGCAGGCGAAAGTCGCCGGCGCGGTCGAATTGGCCGGCGCGGATATCTTCACGCTCTACGATACGTATGGTTTTCCGAAGGAACTGACGGAAGAGACGGCGCGCGAAGCCGGTCTGCGGCTCGATGAAGCCGGCTATAAAGCGGCGATGGAAGCGGCGCGTGAACGCGCGCGCGCCGGCGGAAAATTCGCCTATGCAGCCGTTGCCCAGTTAGGCGCGGAGCTGCCGGCGACGAAATTCCTCGGCTATCATGTCACCGACACGGAAGCCACGCTGGAGCATTTTGCCGCCAACGACGAGCGCACGACCGCGGTGGTGGTGCTGGATCAGACGCCGTTTTACGCCACCTCCGGCGGGCAATGCACCGATGTCGGGGTGCTGCATTTCGATGGCGTCGTGCTGCCGGTGCTCGAAGTCAGCAAGGATAAGTTCGGGCATTTCCTCCATCTGGTCGATTTGAACGGGCACGAGGAGTTCGCGCCCGGCCCGCGGCACACCGTCCGCGCCCGGGTGGAGGTCGGACGGCGCAATGCCATCCGCCGCGCGCACACCGCGACCCACCTGCTGCACTGGGCTCTGCACCGCGTGCTGGGCGAGCATGCCAAGCAGGCCGGCTCTGAGGTGAACGAGGATGTGCTGCGTTTCGATTTCAGCCAACCGCGCGCCTTGACCGATGCGGAGATTCGGCAGGTCGAGGATCTGGTCTACGAAAAGATTCTCGCCGATGTGCCGGTCACCATCCGCGATATGAGCCTGGAGGAAGCGCGCAAGGAAGGCTACACCGCGCTCTTTGGCGAGAAATACGGCGACTGGGTGCGCACAGTGAACGTCGGCGGCGGGGAGTTCGACGTGGCCTTCAGCCGCGAATTGTGCGGCGGCACGCACCTGGACCGCACCGGGCAGGCGGGGATGTTCCGCATTGTGGCCGAATCCTCCGTTGCCGCCGGCATCCGCCGCATCGAGGCGGTCACCGGGTTGAAGGCGGTCAGCGCGGCGCGCGCGGAAGCGGCCATCGTCAAGGATCTGGCGCTGGTCTTTAAAGTGCAGCCGCCGGAGATTCTCCCGCGCGTGGAAGGTTTGCAGCGCGAGTTGCGCGATGCGCAGACGACCATCAATGAGTTGAAAGTGAAAGTGGCCGCCGGCGGCGGCGCGGCTGGTCCGCAGATCGAGCAACTCGGTAGCGTGAAAGCCATCGTTGCCACGCTGGACGGGGTCGATGCCGGCACGCTGGGCAGCCTGGCCGACCAGTATATGGATAAATTGCAATACGGCGTCCTGGTCCTTGCCTCGACCGTGGAGGACAAGGTGTATTTCGCGGTGAAGGTCAGCAAAGACTTGCTCGGGAAATTCCACGCCGGCAATTTGGTGCGCGAGATCGCCAAGGTTGCCGGCGGCGGCGGCGGCGGCCGCCCGGACTTCGCCCAGGCCGGCGGGAAAGACGCCACGCAAGTCGATGCGGCGCTGGCAAAGGCGCGTGAGTTGATAGCGGGGTTGGGGTAAGGGATGGTTATATATCAACCCATAATTGCCGATACCACACCTTTTTCGATCATTGCCGATGTGCAACTGGCTATGGATTATGAGCGCATCGATTCACCAACGGTCGTAACGCCGAAATTAACCAAACCGATACTGAAATGGGCCGGTGGTAAAACTCAACTACTGAGTCATCTGTTGCCGAAAGTACCAAGATATTATAAAAAATACATAGAGCCGTTCGTTGGTGGTGGAGCACTTTTTTTTGCACTGAAACCCAAAGATGCGATTATTGGTGATTCCAATCCGGAATTGATCAATGTCTATCAGGTTGTCCGTGACGAAGTAGATAGCCTCATTCTCCATTTGCAACAATATCACGCGGATAAGGAGACATTCTACTCACTACGCAATAAGGACTGGCAATCTTTATCACCAGTTGAAGCTGCGGCAAGGACGATGTTCCTCAATCGAACCTGTTACAATGGGTTGTATCGAGTAAACCGACAAGGCCATTTTAATGTTCCATTTGGCCGATATGCTACCATCAACCTCTGTGATGTCGATGGCTTACGTGCCGCGTCCGAAACCTTACAACATGCACAAATCATTCATGGCGATTATAAAACGATTGTCAGGCAATATGCGGATGATCGAGATTTTATCTACTTTGATCCTCCGTATATTCCGATCTCACCATTTAGCGATTTCAAACGATATACGAAAGAACAGTTTTACGAAGCAGATCACCGTGAATTGGCGGCAGAGATTGAGAAGTTACATAATAAGGGTTGTTACATACTCGTAACCAATTCAAACCATCCTCTCGTACATGAGTTATTTAGCAAATTTCGCATCGAAATTGTAAAATCAAGACGCAATATCAATGCACGAGGTAATTTGAGAACAGGTGAGGATGTCATCGTGACAATCCCATCGAGACAAGTTCTCTTACAAACAATTCCTCGACCTATACCTGAGCAGGCGAAAAAGTATCCTTCGACCAGATTTATGGGATCGAAAGAAAAGATAATCCCCAAAATTCTCAATGTCACGCGGAATTTTACCTTTGAATCAGTATTAGATTTATTTTCGGGTTCCGGGGTTGTTGCTTATGCCTTTAAGGCTTGCGGATATCGTGTGATTGCAAACGATTACATGTCAATGGCGGCGACATTCGCGAAAGCTTTAGTTGAGAATAACAACGTCAAACTCCTGGATACCGATATCAGCCGATTGCTAAGTCCTAACCCAAAGAACGACCATTTTGTCTCGCAGACGTTTCAAGGATTATATTTTACAGATGAAGAGAATGAATGGATTGATAATATCAGAGCGAATATTAAAAATCTGGATGATCAGTATAAACAAGCACTCGCAATGGCTGCTCTTATAAGATCGTGTTTAAAAAAACGTCCTCGTGGGGTATTCACCTATACGGGTCATCGATATGATGATGGGCGAAACGACCTCAAATTATCCCTGGAAGAGCACTTTCAACAAGCAGTCATGGCTTTTAATGCTGCGGTTTATGACAATGCCAGGAATAATATAGCTTCACGAAATGACGCACTAGCCACAACATGGGAGCCGGATCTGGTTTACATGGACCCTCCCTACTATAGTCCTCTTTCGGACAATGAATATGTACGCAGATACCATTTTGTCGAAGGATTGGCGTGCGATTGGGCTGGACTTGAAATTCAGTGGCATACGGTGACGCGCAAATTTCGGAGCTATCCGACTCCATTCTCTTCACGCAACGGAGCTTATGAAGCATTTAATCGTTTGTTTCAACAATATCAAAAAAGCATTCTTGTAGTCTCCTATTCCTCCAATTCCTTGCCGACGAAAGAGGAGATGTTAAGCTTGTTAGCTAAATATAAACAAACCGTCGACGTCTTAGCGATCGACTATCGCTATTCGTTTGGCACCCATGCGCATAAGATTCACGATAATAAAAATGATGTGCAAGAATATCTGTTTGTGGGGTATTAGGTGCAAATATGATTCTCTGGCATCTCGGGAATACTACAGTTCGCACACCCTACCGTTTACGCGCCGCATTAGCCGCATTATTGAATTCTCCTTTGAACGGTAATCTTCAAGGAAGAGCCAATGAAACATCATTTGCCAGGCTGCTTCACCAGGCAGGTATTTTAAACGCGGATAGGATAGTTTCTGGAAAAGATTTCAGCGATCTGGGACGCAAATGGCGGTCCGCACTTGAGCAGCTTGGTTTTATTACCTGCAGCATGAAGCAACGAAGCCAGGAAATATTGGATAAAGACTCGGTTTTAGATTGGCCGCATATAACCGATGGCATTGATAACCTCTCCGGCCGTCCATATGAAATAACCCCTAATGGGCTCTCTCTGATCAATTCGAAAAGCCTTGCCGCACAACAAGAATGTTTTCTTCGCTCACTCGCGGCTTATCGAATTCCCTCGATCATCGAAAGTCGATATTTATGCATATCTTTCTCTCCATTGCGTTTCGTGATAAAGCTATTACTGGCCTTGAGTCGTACAGAGTATGAATCCGTAATTACTTTTCCTGAAATGACGACGATCATTCAAACGCATACACCAGATGACGGCCTAGAGATGATCTTGCAGGAAATTATACAGTTCAGGAGTGCACGCGGAGAAGCAGAAAACAAGAAAAGATTCGATAGTGAAGCTAGAGACAGAACGGTGCAAAAGCGTGGAGAAGGTAATCCGCATACTCTCACTGACTATGCCGATGTTAATTTTCGCTACCTTAAAGCCACAGGTTTATTCTCCACTATTGGTCACGGCATTTCTTTGACCCCAGATCGAACAGCCATGGCCTATTATTTAGCTGATGAAGTCATCGAACCGGTATCGACCAAAGTTTATCTGCAGAACTTATGGCAAGGCGCAACTTTGCCCAGTGATAATAGATTTAAAGCCATTGAGATTATCAATGAGTTGGAAAGGCATATTGAGGATAGAGGGGGTAAATCATCGTCACATGATCTCGTAAACCTTTCTATACCGGAATTATCACGGATAAGATTAGATTTAGAAGACATGCTTCGTGCCTTGGAGGAAGAACAATACGCATTAGAACAGCCGGCAAAAGTGGCAGAAATTACCGGCTGGATCGATGCCTTCTTAAGCAATAAGCAGATAATCATAGACGGCGAACGCGTTCAGATCCCGCGTGGAGAAGCCCCCGCATATTTCGAATGGATTATTTGGCGGGCGTTCCTTGCGATCAACTCACTGGTGAATAAGCCATATGAAGCTCGCAAATTCCAGATTGATCAGGACTTTTTACCCGTCAACACCGCACCAAGCCGCGTTCCAGATATGGTATTTTGTTTTGAGGATGCCATTGTCGTCGTCGAAGTCACCCTCTCTACCTCCTCGCGTCAGGAAGCGATGGAAGGTGAGCCGGTTCGCCGGCATGTTGCACAATTTATAACTGAACAAAAAGAAAAGAAAGACGTATACGGTCTCTTTATCGCGGTCGAAGTAGACAGTAATACGGCCCACACATTCAAATATGGCGATTGGTATCTGCGGGATGATGAAAAAATCAATTTACAGATCGTACCAATGGCGTTATCTGACTTTCGAAATATCTTTGCCGCTGGTGCTTCTCATATGGGTAAAGATATGGCCGGGCATTTTATCGAGGTGTTAATGCGATGTCGCGCACAAGCAAATGTCGATGCCCCGGTCTGGAAATCAAAGATTACCGAGCAAATCCAACGAAAAATCGATATGCTGAGCCGAGAATAGACTTAAAATTTCACAATCGGAGGAAACCATATCATTCGTAACCGGCAACTTTTCACCTTATTCGTCTTCCTGTGCGCGGCGTCGTTCACCCACGCGAGCAGCCTGCGGTTCTACCAGGAACATGATGTCACCATGGCCCCACTCAGCTATCTGGCCGACTGGATGGGCGCCACCGTCAAACAGGATGCCGCGCACCACGCGACCTTTACTCTCGCCCCGCATACCTTTGTTGTGAAGGCAGGGGAGGCGGAAGCGTTGGCGGATGGTAAAACCCTGAAGCTGCCGGCCACAGCGGAAGAGCTGGACGGCGCGCTCTATGTGCCTGCCGCATCCTTGCTGCGCGCGCTCGACGGCAAGGTCGACTATAATCCCAAGACGAACGAGCTGACCCTCAGCCTGCCGAAAGGCGCCGAACCGCTGACGGTGCCGCTCAACCCGAAGAAATATCATTCCGCGGCGCTCCACCTGGATGCCTACGCGGGGCTGGCGAAACTGGCGCGACTGCACGTGGCCCGCAAAGACGACGTGAATGCGCCGGAGAGCCAGTTGCAGATGACCCCGCTGCATTTTGCCGCCTTTCGCGGCAACACCGCGGTCGTCGAAGTGCTGCTGGAACATCATGCGCGCGTCAATGCGCAATCCACGCAGGGCGTGTCTCCGCTGATGCTGGCGGCGATGGCGGGCCGGACCGCGGTGGCGCAAAAGCTGCTGACGGCCGGCGCCAATATCGAACTGCGAGATATCGGCAACGCCACTCCGCTGCTGGGGGCGGCCAAAGCCGGGCAGTATGAGACGTTCGATTTCTTGCGCCGGCACGGCGCCGACCTGCGCGCCCGCAATAATGGCGGCCAATCGGTCATGCACATGGCGACCTTCGCCAACAGTATCCCGATCGCCTCGTATTCGTTGGCGGAAGGTCTGTACGTGAACGATCACGATAATCAGCGGATGGAGCCGCTCCATCTGGCCATCGCGCTCAATCACCAGGAGTTCGTGTCATTTCTGCTCGGTCGCGGCGCCGACGTCAACGCGAAAATGCCCAATGGCTACACTCCGCTGAAGTTGGCGAAGAAATTGAAACTGGTGAAGATCGAAAAACTGCTGCGCGACCGTGCTGCGCGCGAGTGAGCGAATTGCCACATTTTCCTTTCGGAATAACGATACATTCGGACCAATGCAGAGGCCATCCTGTATATCCTGTGAATAAAGAGGTAACCCATGACGAACCGTGAACGCGTCATCGCGTCGTTACACCATGAACAACCGGACATCACCCCCTATTGCATCGGTTTCACCTACCATGCGCACGCGAAGATGGTCGAGTATTACGGCGATCCTGATTTCGAAGCGAAAGTAGGGAATTGTATTACCGGCATCTCCGCCAACGCGGCATTGCCGTGGCGGGAAGTGGCGCCGGACATCTGGGAAGATCCGTTCGGCGCGCATTGGAACCGCGGCATCGACCGCGATATCGGCAACGTTTGCAATCGCCGCGTCACCCCGGAGAACCTGGCGGAATATGAATTCCCCAGCCTGGAGAATCCACCCTCGTGCGCCAACGCCGACGAGGTGATCCGCGCGAACCCCGACCAGTTCATCATGGCGGATATCGGTTTCAGCCTGTTCGAGCGCGCCTGGGTGCTCACCGGGATGGAGCAACTGCTGATGGCGATGGTCGATGAGCCGGCATTCGCGCATGCGCTGTTCGATCGGATCGTGGAATACAACTTGCGCGCCATCGAGCGCGCTTGCGCGCATAATATCGACGCGATGTATTTCGGCGATGATTGGGGACAGCAGACCGGCGTGCTGATGGGGCCGGAACTGTGGCGGGAATTCATCAAGCCGCGCATCGCGCAGATGTATGCGGCGGTGAAGAAGCACGGGAAATACGTGGTGATCCATAGCTGCGGGAAAGTCGATGAACTCTTCCCCGAACTCATCGACCTCGGGCTGGATGTCTTCAATCCTTTCCAGCCGGAAGTGATCGACGTGTATGCGGCCAAGCGCAATTTTGGCGACCGGCTCACCTTCTTCGGCGGCATCAGCACCCAGCGCACGCTGCCCTACGGCACCGCGGACGAAACGCGCACCGAAGTGCGGCGGCTGATTGCCGAAGTGGGGAAAAACGGCGGCTACATCGCCGCTCCCGCCCACGCCATCCCCGCCGACGCCAAAGCCGAGAATATCGCCGCGATGATCGAAGTGTTGCAGAACCAGGGATAACTCATCGCTGGATTGATTCACAGGATGCACAGGATGATTTTTAGGATGGGTAAGATGAATTTTTTAAGAAACACTGATCCTGCTTGATCCTAAAATCATCCTGTTTATCCTGTGAATTAAATCCGACGAAGAGTTATCCCGTCCCTTTCCGCACCGCTTCCCGTTCTTCTGCCGAGAGCAGGCATCCGGCGGCGCAGACCGGTTTGCAGATGCCGTCGCAGGGTTCGACGTGGATGGTGACACTGGAACCGGGGAAGCGCGCTTCGATGTCGCACTCCATCACCTCGGAAATGCGGTGGGTTTCCTCGATCGACATATTTCGCTCGACGATCAGGTGGAACTCGACAAACCGCACGTCGCCGGATTTGCGCGTGCGCAGCTTATGAAATCCATGCACGGTCGGGTACAGGCGGGTGAGATAATCCTGAATCCACGCCGCTTCTTCCTTCGGCAGGCTGGCATCCAGCAGATCGCGTGAGGTTTGCAGGTAGAGATCATACGCCGTGCGCACGATCAGCAGCGCCACGACGATGGCGGCGACCGGGTCGATCCAGCGCTGATCGCCACCCCCCAACGCGCGCAGGAGGAGCATCAGCGTCAATCCGACCATCACGCCGGCCGAGGTGTAGACATCGGTGCGCAGATGGACGGCATCGGCCTGCAGCGCGATCGACCCCACCTGCTGCCCGACCGTGCGCAGCCGGTTCGACACCAGCAGGTTCACCAGCGCGGAAAACAGCATGACCCCCACACCCCAGCCGAGGTGATCGAGGTGTTCGGGGTGCAGCAGTTTCAGCACCGCTTCATAGATAATCCAGCCGGCCGCCGCGAAGATCAGCAGCGCTTCGATGGCCCCGGAGATGTTTTCCAGCTTGGCATGCCCGAACGGATGCTCATCATCCGCCGGCTTCTCCGCCGAGCGCACCGCCACCAGCACGATGATCGCCGCCAGCAGATCCACCGCCGAGTGCATCGCTTCGGAAATGACCGACACCGCGCCGATATGAAAGCCGACCAACAGCTTCACCAGCACCAAGCCGCTATTCGAGCCGACGGAAAGCCAGACGATCGCGCGTTTCCGCGAATGTGCATCCACTAAATCATCTCCACCAAAGTAGCTGTCCCGGGAGTCCGGCATTCATGCCGGGGGTCGGGACGCGAGCGGGCGCGGTAGTCATACTAAGATGCCAACAACCCCGCGGAACCGAAGTCCCACGGGGTTGTTATACCCGTTGCCCATCACCGCCGGGCCCAGCCGCGTCCCGAATGACTCGAAACCGCCTGATCCTTACCTCAGAATTGTAGCGCAAAATTAGTTTTATCGTCAACATCAGCTTCAGACAGCCTCTCAGAGGTTTAACTGCAAGTTGGCGGTCGGGAGGTAGGGAAAAAGGGGTCTACGCAAAGTCTACGGCGTGGCCCCCATCCCCAACCCTTCCCCCGCTGCGGCAGGGGAAGGGAGCAGGTGATCGGGTTTGGTACTCCCCTCCCCTGCCGCAGCGGGGGAAGGGCTGGGGATGGGGGCCACACGCCTTCCGCGACATTTGCGTAGCCCCAATACGGGAAAAGGCAGGTCTGGACACGCTCCTACTAGTTTGCTATAGTCGTGATGAGTAAACGTAAGCTTATACGCCCTCCGTTTAAGTTAGTGTGGTAACCCTACCTTCGACGGAGGGCGCTGAAATTCCTTGGTCATCAAACAGAATTTTGGAGAATTCTGCAATTACCTATTGGAACGGTCTCTAATTGCCAGGCAATGTCCGGCTGTTCCGGTCGAGAAAGGTGCAACTGATGAAGACAGGTCAGCTCTTGGTCAAGCGGTGTCCGGCCATACTTAGCGTCCTGCTCGCGACAGTGGTGTTCTGTGTTTCCCTCCACGCACAGGCAAGGAAACCGATGGTGTTTGACGACGAATTCATCGGTCCGTTCCCCAGTTGGGTGAATGTGAAGACCGAATGCGGCGCGATCGGCGACGGCGTCGCGGATGACACGACGGCGCTGCAAAAAGGATTGGATATCGTCAATCCCGCTGCCGCGACACGGAAGGTGCTGTATATACCGGCGGGCACGTACCGCATTACAAAGACACTGAATGTCCCCCGCACCGAACATCACCAGACCATTGGCATGGGGATCATCGGCGAAGACCCGGCGACCACCGTGATCAAATGGGACGGCGAGGCGGACGGGCGCATGATCTTTTACAGCCCCTGGTATGCACGCATGATGCGTCTGACGCTGGACGGCGCCGGCAAGGCGAAGGATGCCATCTACCACGGTCCGCGCTTTGCCACCGCCCTTGGCTACACCGACATGGTGTTCAAGGACGTGCAGTTCGGCATTGAGGCCGGCGAGCATAACGGCATCGCCGAATGCCTGATGCTCCGCTGTCACTTTATCCGCTGCTCGGAGACCGGCATCAGCATTCAGGATTTCAATACGCTGGACTGGTGGATCTGGTACTCGACCTTTGAAGATTGCCATATCGGCGTGAGCAGTCAATACCATAAAGGGGGCGGACATTTTCACGTCTACGAGAGCCTGTTCACGCGTTCGACCGAAGCCGACATCACCATGATGCACACCTCGTATTTCGGCATTCGGCAGAATACCTCCATCAACTCAAAAGCCTTCTTTGTCGCCATTCGCGCTGCCAATTGGACTGAGAAAGAGAACTACGGCGCACAGACGAATATTCAGGGCAATCGCATCTATGATCCGCTCGACGCCACGCCGATCCGCATCGCTAACTCCGGCAACATTCTGGTGATGGACAATGTTATTCGCAGCCGTCCAGAGGTGAAAAACGGTCCGATTATTCATATGGCCACGCCCGTCGGCGACGCGGACATGGCGTCGATCGGCAATACCTTTACCGTCAAAGATCCTATTGAGGTAAAAGGCCGGCTGACCACGCAGGATGAGAAGATCGTCACGCGCGCGCGCATTCCGACCGAGCTGCCGGAGTTGCCCGGCACGGCGCCCAACCGGCATCGCCAGGTGTTCGAAATCCCGGTGGGCGCGAATGCCGCCGCGATCCAGCAGGCTATCGACGCCGCGGCCAAACTGGCGGGCCAACGCCCGGTCATTCATTTGCCGCCTGGTGAGTATGCCATCGCCAACACGCTGGTGATCCCGGCGAAGACCGATATGATCTTCCTTGGCGATGGGATTATGGAGACCACGAATCTGAACTGGACCGGACCGGCGAAGCAACCGATGTTCCTGCTCAAGGGGCCAAGTCATGCCATCATCCGCGAACTCTACTTGAATTGCGCCAAAACGGCGATCGGAATACGCCTGGACCATGCCGATCAACCCGGTGGGCGCGTGAATTTGCAGGAGGTGTGGACGGAAAATTCCGTGGTGAAGGATGATGTGTTTTTAATACCGCCGGAATTATACGTGGACGGGCTGGATCATACGTCTGTCAGCACCATGGGTGCCGGACTCGGTAAAATCACTGTAATCGGCGGGCCATTGGCGCAGCAGGGCAAGCGGAAAGATTCGCAGGTGGTATGTTACGGGATGGGCGCTGGCTCGCGGGACAGCTTCGATCTGCAGGGTGGTGGCAGCATTTTGCAACGTGATGCCTGGTATGAAGGGCCCTATCGCACCTGCGTCCGGCTGGCTGGCTCCGGCACCTTCACCTGGGATGGCGGTACCATCGCTGTCGGCAACTACCAGAACAAGGTATTGTTTCCGGGAGACGAAGGCAAACCGGCCATCGATATTGACAATTTCCGGGGAAAGGTCACGCTGATCGGCCTCAATGTCTGTTCGGTCGATCCAACGCGAAGACCAGGGATCGTTGCGCATGGTGATCGCGACGATATGCAGTCGCTCCTCTTCGGCTGTAACTTCGCGCCGGATGTGTTTACGAATACCGCGCCAAAGGCGAAAGTGGCGCTCTTGCATAATCGTCAACCGGTCAAGGACCTGGGCACCATCTCCGTGCCCGACCATGGCGACTGCAATCCTGCGTTCTTACGTGACATGTTGGCGCAAACACGGAACGCGCGATTACACTGGTTCACCCCGGTGAAGGCCGATGTGACGGATGTGCGTCTCGACCGACTGTTTATCCGCAACGGCCCGCGCTCGATCGAAGTGCTTGCGGGCGAATAGCAAAACCAATACTACAATCAGGGACAGCTCCAATAGGTAAATGACGGCCAGGTGCTTCATCTCAGGGGTTAACTGCAAGCGGGAGGTCTGGACACGCTCCCTATAGGTTGCTAGAGCCTGTCCCAAAGTCCAAGTTTTATGTTTGGAATGATGTGAGCGCAGCGAGCCCCGCGAGGGTTCACCTATCACCGGCGGGGCTCGCTGCGCTCACACCCTTCCAAACACGTTGCATAGCCCAACCTTGCGAGACGAAATTGTGCACTTTGGGACAGGCTCTAGCTATAGTCATGGTGAGTGAACGTAAGCCTATAGGCCCTCCGTGTGGTAACGCTACCTTCGACGGAGGGCGCTGAAATTCCTTGGCAGCAAATATTATTTGGTGAATTCTGCAATTACCTCCCATGATTGTCCCCACTTTCCGCGGGGAAGTGAAGACGGTTTCTGATGAGGGCGGTTCATAACGTGCGTTTCGACGCCTCCCGAATCAGGGTGCAGCAGTTCGCACTCTCCGTCGCAATACTGTTCTCTGCGAAAAAGCTCCGTGTCGCTGTGCCTCGGTGTTGAAAAGAAACGGGCCAGGAACTTCTGAATCCCACAAAATCTCGCGAATGGCCTTTGCGAACAACCCTCGCACACGTGCGACGTAAAATGACATCATCCGTGGGTTTGCGACCGGACCCTACGGCGTATCTATACTGCTGAAGGACGACCATATTGCACAGCGGACGAAACGACTTGATTATTCATGATGCGTAACAGGAGATGCTATGGACGGCGGTACGGTTCGAGGACGGCGGCACAGACGCCCGCGGGGATATATTTTTGTATTGGCGATCACCACCCTGGCGATATTGACATTACTGGGCGTGCTGAGCTTGCGGTTGGCAACCAGCAATGTGGTGACGGCGCGACAGCAGTATGGACAGGCGCAAGCGATGCATCTGGCGGAAGCGGCGGCGGAAATCGCGGAAGCGTATCTGCGCGCGCTGCCGATGCCGCCGACCTCCAACATCAGCTATCCGACGAACGGCGGCGTAATCACGCTGAGCGATGGCGTGTGCAATGCCATCATCAAGCCAAGTCTCAGCAACGACGGCTCCTGGCAGAAGCTCTACACGGTCGTCGGCACCGGCAAACCGACCACCGGCGTCGCCCACACCGTGACCGTGCAGTTGCGCGAGCAAAGCTTCAGTCTCTATGCCTATTTCTCCGACCAGGAGGTGTCGAGCATCACCAGCGGCGCGATCTGGTTCTATGCCGGCGACCGCATCTATGGTCCGGTGCACTCCAATTCGCAATTGAACATCTCCTGGGATCAAAACGGCACCGCACCGATCTTTGCCTCCACCGTCTCCAGTGCCGCGACCACCGTCAACTGGGGGGGGCCGGGCGCGCCGGTGTCGAAGAGCGATTGGACCGATATCCTCAGTGGTGGGCAAGCGGCGATGACGCTGGGGGTGAATGCCATCGCGTTGCCTTCCTCGACTATCGAGCAACAGGCGGCCGCGTGGGGCGGCAGCACGGGATTTCCCGCCACCGCCGGCATCTATCTGCCGGCCAATGCCACCACGCTGACCGGGGGTATTTACCTGAATGGCGACGGCACGGTGGCCTTTTCGGTGGTCAGCAACAATCAGGTATTGACCATCACGCAGGGCAGCATTACGAAAACCATCACGGTCGATCGTCCGAACAACCAGACTATCGTGAAGCAGGGAACCACGAGCACGACGTACCAGGGAACGCCGAATGGCGTGCTCTATTCCACCGGCAATATCACCAGTTTGCAGGGGACGCTGGCCGATAACTACGTGAAAAATCAGCAGGTACTCCAGCGGAACGGGTGGACCATCGCCACCGATGTCAATGCCGGCAAGGATATTACCCTCACCGGGAATCTGGTCTATAACACCCAACCCGATGCGAGCAAGTCGGCGACGGATCCACACAACCTGAACGCCGCCACGTTGGGATTAGTGGCGGATGATGTCGTGCTCAGCACGAGTTGCCCCAACGATGTCACCATCGATGGGGTCATCATGGCCGGCGGCGCGAATACGACCGGCGGATCGTTTTATTACAGCGACTGGAACGGCGGCAAGCGCGACATCCTGACGCTGCTCGGGGGCATCATCCAGAAGAAGCGCGGGCCGGTCGGCACCATCAACGGTACCGCGTTGGTCAGCGGTTATAAGAAGAATTATAACTACGACCCGCGCATGGTGAATAACCCGCCGCCGTTTTATCCCACCACCGGGCAATACGATGTGATTTCCTGGCAATGCCAGTAAGGGGAGTTGTATTTACACAGGTAATACGGGTGTTCTGCCTGCGAGGAGGTTGAGATGCGACAGGGGGTGACTTTAGTCGAGGTGTTGGTCTCGGTGACGATTCTCGCGCTGGGGCTGGTGAGCGGGGTCAATTGTCTGGCCACCGCGTTGAGCTGCAATCAGCGCGCCGATCACCTGGCCATTGCCACCGCGCTGGCGCAGAGCGAGGTGGAGACTCAGCGCAGCAGCGGGAATCTATCGTCTTCGACGACGGTCATCGGCAACCCGTTGCTGCCGAATGGGCAATTGACGGATACCGTCACCGACTACAATACCGCGCTCAATTGCAAACGCCTGCAGGTGACGGTGAAATGGCGCGGCCGGCGCGGGCAATGGGAAAATATTGGGCTGGATACCATTGTATTTTTGCGTGCCAAGCACGTGGGAGGCTAACCGATGCGACGCGGAGTGACTTTGCTGGAAATGTTGATTTGCGCGACCATCACCGCCATGCTCGCCGGCATCCTCGTGGTCTACTTTATCACCACCATGCGGGTCTGGCGCCGGTGCAGCAGCTTCGCGCAGGCGTTCCCGCCGGCCTACGCGGTGGTCACGCGGTTGAACCGTGAACTCAAAAATGCCTATTACATCGCCGTCGCGACCGATCAGCACTCGATCACGTTTCGCTTGCCGAAGACCGACACCACCGGTCTTGCCGTGACCCCGTTGGCCCTCGGGCGCGAGATCAGTTATTACCGGTCGGATACCAGCGGGCAGACGAATAAAACCGGGACCATCCTCTGGCGCAAAGAGCTGAACGCCGTCACCAACAAAACCACCAAGGTGGGGCTGGCGACCAACGTGCAGGCGCTGACATTTACCTGCAACGCGACGCAATCCGGGCGCGTCTTCGCCGTCTATTCCTCCGCGGTCACCACGCTGGGGCAGGAACAACGCACCAAATACACCAGCCAGTTCGCCGTTACCACCGCGATCCGCAATCCGACGGGACCGTGATAGGGAAGGGGTAAGAATTGTCGCATAATCTCCGCAACTGAGGCAAGGAACCAGTTATTAGTTGACGAAGCATAATATCAGCGCTCGAAGTATCCAACAAACTATTCGCACGTCGGAAATGCTTCCAGGAGTTCCCTGCTTCGAGAGCCACTGGTAAACGGAGGTTGGTACCATGGTCACCCCTTTATCCCGGTTCAGCTTGCTCTTGCTGTCCTGTTTACTCCTGTTGACCGCAAGTACGGCGTGGTCGGCCACGGCGATCACTTCCGGCCAAACGCTCACCGGCACCATAGCCCAGAAAGGGCAAACGCTCACCTATGCGTTTTCCGCCGGCCAGGGCAATACCGTGCACATTATGCTGGCCAATGCGAGCGGCGTGCTGCAACCGGATATGACGGTAATTGCCCCGAGTGGGAAAAACGTGGCCAACACCTCCTATCCGTATGGCCAGCGCATCATCGATCAGGCCAATTTACCGATGACCGGCACTTATTTAATCCAAATTCACGACGACTCCGGCAACAATACCGGTACCTTTACGATTTCGTTGTTTAGCCAGCAGGGGACCTTGCCACCGAACAGTTTGACACTGCTGAGCGGCGATACCAAGACCACCAATTTCAGCACCAAAGGTAGCTGGGTGGTGTGCAGCTTTGCCGCCAATGCCGGCGATACCGCGCACATCATGATATCGAATGTCGCTAGCGGATTGCAACCGGACATGGCGCTCTTTGCACCGGATGGATCGAATGTGGCCGACACCGCCTATCCGTATGGCCAGCGCATCATCCACCAGGCGAATTTGCCGATGACCGGCCTCTATGTAATCCTCGTCTACGATGACTCCGGCGCCCAGACCGGCAGCTTTACGATTACCATGTTTAAACAGCCGGGCATACTGCCGCCGGGCAGTCAGACGCTGCTGAGCGGTGATCTGAAAAACGGCGCGGTTGCTAAAGGCAGTTGGGTGGTATTCAGTTTTGCCGCCAACAAGGGCGATCTGGTCCACATCATGATTACCAATGTCTCCACCGGGCTGCAACCGGACATGACGCTCTTTGCCCCGGATGGGACGAACGTGGCCAACGCGGCCTATCCCTATGGCCAGCGTTTTATTCACCAGGCGGACCTGCCGTTAACCGGCACGTATGAGATCCTGATTCGCGACGACTCCGGCAGCAACGCCGGCACCTTCATGCTCACGATGTTTCTCCAGCAAGGCACCTTACCGCCGGGCAGCGGTCCGATTGCTACTGGGCAGACCAAGACGGGCAACGTCTTGCTGGGCAGTTGGCTGGTTTATACCTTTCCCGCCATTCCCGGCGATACCATCGATATCCGGATTGCGACTCCCTCGGCCACCCTGCAACCGGATATGATGCTGTTTGCCCCTGATGGGATGAACGTGGCCAACGCCGCCTATCCGTATGGCCAATACATTATTCACCAGGATCATTTACCGCAGACCGGCACGTATGCGCTCCTAATCTACGATGATACCGGTAGCCGTACCGGGAATGCCTCGGTCACGTTCAATCGCTCATGCCCGCATCGCACGGACCTGGGTATTCGGATCCCTGGCGAGGCCAGTTATACGGGATATGGCATTTACAATCTGACCGGCACCGGCCAGACGAAAACGCAGAACACGACCGCCGGCAGCACGGTGACATATCAAGTGCTGGTGCAGAATGCCGGCGGGTCGAGTGACACCATCCTGGTCTCCGCACTCGGCGGCGGCTCGGGCTGGACGATCAAATATTATGATGCGAAAGGGGCCGACATTACTTCAGCGATGACCTTCACCGGCTGGTCGACCCCGGTGCTGGCATCAAATACCGGCACCGCCTTCACCGTCAAGGTAACGCCTGCCGCCACCGCGGCCGCCAACGACTCCAATACACTGAACTTTACCGCGATCTCGAAGGCGGACGCCGATCCGACGATTCAAGACATGGCCTGCGCGATCACCACCATTGTCGTGCCGCCAACCCGCTTCACCGTCTCCCCCGCTTCCGGACCAAACGGGACCATCAGTCCGAACACGCCGCAGGTGGTCACCTCCGGCGGCAGTTTCACCTTCACCGCCGTGGCGAATGCCGGCTATACGGTGGATTCCTGGTCACTCGACAATGTCGTCGTGCAAACCGGCGGCGCGACGTATACGGTAAAGAACGTCACGGCGAATCATGGGGTGAAGGTGACGTTCAAAGCCAATGCTGCCCCCGGTGGGCGCGGGGACTGGTGGATGTTCCACCACGACCCCCAGCATACCGGACGGAGCGCCTTCAACGGCCCTGGCTCACCCAAACTGCTCTGGACATTCCAGAGCGGGATGACGTCGTTTCTGTATAGTCCGGTGGTGGCGGCGGACGGCACCAGTTATCTTGTGACGGAAAACAGCGCATTCTACGCCGTGAAGAAAGACGGTACGCTCAAATGGAAGGCGACCGCTGATCGGATCGTCAATTCTTCTCCGGCCATGGCACCGGATGGCACGGTCTATTTTGGGTATCTGGGGGTCTTTTTTGCCTATAACCCGGATGGCACGGAGAAATGGCGGTTCTACCTAAACAACAGCGGCTATATTTCTCCGCCGACCGCGCCGACTATCGCGCCGGATGGGACGATCTACCTGGCGATGGCCGATAACTCCCTGTATGCGCTCAACCCGAACGGCACCCTGAAGTGGCGTCTGGCGCTGACAGCCGGCTCCACGATTTATAGTTCTTCTCCGGCCCTCGGCGCGGACGGCACTATTTACATCGGTTCGCAGGATAAGAACCTGTATGCGGTGAATCCGAACGGTACCCTGAAGTGGTGTTTCACCACCGGGGGGAAGATCGATTCCTCCCCGGCCGTCGGCGCGGACGGCACCATTTATGTTGACGCGTGGGATGGGTATCTCTATGCAATCACCGCGACAGGGACCAAAAAATGGGCGACGCAGATTTCCTCTTATGTCACCAGTGTCTGCTGCTCTTCCCCCGCGATCGGAAAAGATGGCGTCATCTATATCGGTTCGCCCGATCAGCACCTCTACGCCATTAATCCTGATGGGACAAAGAAATGGGCTTGCGCTGCCGGGGCGATCGATTCTTCACCGGCGATCGGCGCGGATGGCGTCGTCTACTTCGGTTCGGATGACAACAACCTGACCGCGGTGAACCCCGATGGTACGAAACGCTGGACGTTTGCCACCGGCGGTGCGGTTACCTGCTCGCCGGCGATCACGGCGGATGGCACGCTGCTGTTCGGCTCGTCTGATGGCCTCTTCTACGCGGTGGGCTCCGGGACCACTTTCACGATCACCCCCACTGCCGGTCCGAATGGCACGATCGCCCCGAACACTCCGCAGTCGGTGGCCTCCGGTGGTAGTGCCACCTTTACCGCCGCTGCCAACGCCGGTTACACGGTCGATTGCTGGACGCTGGACAGCGCAACCGTGCAGACCGGCGGGACCGCGTATACGGTGAAAAACGTCACCGCCAATCATGCGGTGAAGGTGACCTTCAAAGCGCTCACGCCTCCGGCGCTGACGCTGAAGAAGACCGTTTCCCCGGGCAGCGTCGTCGCCGGCGGAATGGTTACCTATACGCTGACGTATGGCAACACCGGCGGTACGGCAACCAATGTCACACTTACCGATGCGTTGCCGGCACAGATGACGTATGCGGCGGGCAGCGGCAGCGCAGCCTATAACACCGCCACGAATACGCTGATCTGGACCCTGGGCACGGTAAATGCCAGGGCCAGTGGGTTGAGCGTGAGCTTCAAGGCTGTGGTGAAGAGCACGATCCTCGCCGGCACCAACATTGTCAACACCGCCACAATCTACTGCACGGAAGTGCCTAAGGCGGTAGCCAGCAATGCGGTGACGGTCATCGTCATGGCCCCGCCGCCCATCCGCCAACCCGACCTGCTGATTCGCACGCCGAGTGAAAACGCCTACGCGGGCGGTGGCATCTATAACCTGGATGGTACGGGCCAGACGAAGAGTACCTGGATTGCCGGCGGCGTGGCGGCGGTCTACTTCGTCCGCATCCAGAACGCCGGCAACTCGACCGACAGCTATCTCATCACCGCGCCGTCCGGCGGTTCGGGCTGGAAGATCGATTACTATGACCTGGCCACCGGCATGGCGCTTACCACGGCGATCACCGGTACCGGCTGGAAGACCGGCCCGCTGGCGGTGGGGGCGAAGCTGGGCTTTTACGTGCAGATTCTACCAGGCATCGGGCTGACACCCGGCGCGGTCAACACACTGGCTATTACCGCGGTTTCCGTCAACGATACGACGAAAAAGGATGCAGTGAAAGGCGTGACGACCAGCGGTGACGTGGGACTGCGGGTACGATAAGGAACAGGCGGCTCACCCGTTGGTAGTGAACCACTCATCCGTTAGTAGTGAGCCACGTAGCCGCAGCGGAGTGGCGGCGGGTTGCCGCTCAGTTATTGACTTGTAGGCAACCCGACGCCACTCCGCTGCGGCTACGTGGCTCACTACCAACGGATGAGTGGCTCACGACGGGTTGGCGATGGTTACTTCTTCGCCTTCTCCGGCTTGCACAGGTGGTCTTCCTTATGGCTGGGGCGGCCGCATTTGGCGCAGACATAGGTGGTTTTGCCGTCACTCCGGCGCTCGTCGGCTTTGCCGGCGTCTTTTTCGGCCTGTTTTTTGTCTTTACACAGATGGTCGCTCATACGCACCTCATTCTCCCGGCAATATATGGCGGCTAAATACCGTATTTCGTCCGCAAATAGTTCGTCTGCAGCGTCATATCGCCGTCGTTGAGGGAGTTGGGATAAAACATGACCTCCGAACAGTACCAATTGCCGGCCGCATCCCCGCCGAAATTGAAACTGGAGAGGGTTACCGTGGGGGGGCACATCCACTTGTTTGAGCCGGCCAGGTTCCCATCGACGTAGAACGCGGTGCCGTTGGTGGTGGAAGAATTGATCACACCAATATGCAGGTTATCATCGTTACACGCGACGTTCGAGGTCAGACTGCCGGGTGACGGCGCAGATGGCGCAGGAGACCACATGGTCCACAGGTTACCGTTGGAAATCAACGAAAAGTGCCGGTAGCCGCCGGCGGTAAAGGTTTTGAATAAATCGATCCGGCCAGCAGGCTTGCCGATGGTGGCAAAGACGATGAAGATGGTATAGCCGGAAAACGTGATGTTGCCCGGCATGCCACTGGTCACCGCCGGGCCGGCCGGCGAGGCGAGATTGACGGTCGGTAATGCTTTCGGTCCGCTGCCGAGATAGGTATAGTGGGTTTGGTCGCCGGAGAAGATCACATTCGAGCCGTAACATTGCCAGGAGGTGAGCAGATTGGCGCCATGCACGATCACGCCATAATTAGCCTGCAACCAGATCAGTGGGCCGGCGGCGCCGAAATTATTCGTCAGCGCGACATGCCCATCGAGATACGAGGCGACAAATTGATTGGTATGCCGTTTGTCGCAATCGGTCACGGCATAGGCGACGTTGTCATAGGTCGGCGGGATGCTGGTGGTGGCGGCGTGCTGGCCGTCCGCGGTGCACAAGAAATCGCAGAACGAGGTGGTGAAACCGCCCAATGGCTGTCCGGACAGAGAATTATTGTAGACATAGGTATTGGTGGTCCCGCCCTTATCGGGACAGATCAGCACCGGGGACGGCAAATTCAACGTCGTCCACACGGTACTGGCCGGGGGACAGGTCTCATCATAGTCCTGAATATACATCATGATACTGCTGGCAATCTGCCGCTGATTGTTCATGCAGGCGGTTTGCCGGGCCTTCTCACGCGCTTTCGCGAATACCGGAAAGAGCATGCCGGCCAGGATACCGATGATGGCAATGACTACGAGTATTTCGATAAGTGTAAAGCCGCTAAGGCGGTTTCGATCAGGCATAGCCGTCTCCTTTCAAAACAGGTAAAGATTAAAACCCATATTTCGTCCGTAAGTAATTCGTCACCACGCTCTGATCAGCCGTGTTCAGCGCCGTGGGATAAAAAATGGCTTCGGAGCAGTTCCAGGTTCCCCGGGAATCCGAATTGAGTTGGAAGTTCGAGATATTTCCGTAAATCGGGTTGGGGATCCCGGTTTTGGAGGTCGCGACAGCTTGCGTTTGTCCATCCATGTAAATGGACGTACCGATAGCGGAAGCATTGACTACGGCCAGGTGCGGTTTATCGTCGTTATACGTGGTGGTCGTCGCCATGGAAAAACTTTCGCCATACCAGTAGAGCCCGATGAATCCCCCGGCGTTCAGCGAGAGGTGTTTGTAGTGCCCGTCTGATGAAAACAATTTGAAGAGATTGATGGTACTCGAGGGTTTGTTGCGCGTCGCAAACACGACAAATTCCGTAAAATAGGCATACGGGACGCCGGTCGTTAACCCGCTGGAGACCGACGGGCCGTCCGTACTCAAACTTATCGTTTCATGGCCGTTGAGCCCGGTCCCGTTATAAAATGTCCCCGAGCCTCCCGAAAATTTAGTGTTCGACTGGTAACATTGCCACTGGCTGACGGCATTGTTGCCGGTGATCATCACGCCGTTCCCGGCTTGCAGCCAGGCCATTGGCGCACCGGAACTGACCGTCGTCTGCCGGTCAACATGCCCATCGATATATGAGGCGATGAATCCATTCGCATGGCGGAACGCATAATCCGATGTTGTATAAGCCACGTTGTCATATGTCGGGGGATTGGTGACCCGGCTGGCGTTATGCTGGCCATCGGCGGTTAAGATAATATCGCCGGGTGATTGGAGATTGCCGATCGGCACCCCGGATAGGCCATGGCTATACACATAGCTGTTGGTCGTGCCGCCCTTGGTGGGACAGACCAACAGTTTCGCCTGTTGGTTCAATAATTCCCAGACTGCCGTCTCCGGGGGAAATGTCTCGGAGTTATCCTGCACGTAGATGAGAATGGTCGTGGCGATCTGATGCTGGTTGTTCATGCAGGCCGTCATACGCGCTTTCTCGCGTGCCTGGGCAAAGACCGGAAATAGAATTGCCGCCAGTATCGCGATAATGGCAATGACGACCAATAATTCGATCAAGGTGAACCCTTGCGGATATCTGGTACGCATGTTGCCTCCTTTCTATGAGTAAGAATAATATCACTAACTTAGCAATCTGTACAGTAGATATGAAGAGCTTTACGGGGTGTTGATGGGGCATTTGTCATAAACAACCGCGTTGCCCGCAGGGCAACGCCCTGGGTTACCGGTTGGGGATCATGATGAACCCTGACAGGGTGAACTATGTGGATAGTGCTCCCCTTATGCTCTTTGACTATTGAATACTGCTATGATGGGCTCACCTGGCGCCGTTCCCCCGGCCATACATGGCCGGGCTACCCGATTGCGCCGGATGCATCCGGCTTGCGGACGCTTCACCATGATCTGATAGTGAAGCCAGGTTCGTCTCCGCCGAGTCAGCTCACCATAGCGATATTCAATGGTCAAAGAGCATCAGGGAGCAGATCACCTGCTTGGGCTTCTCCCCAGGGTTTCACCCTGTCCTTTCAGTCTCCGGTAATCATGCAGTTACTTGCGCTATACAGGATTTGTGTGATTGGCACTTGTTAGAACAGGGATTACGTGGATTACACGGATTGCCATGCTGGTTACCGTTTAGGCCCTGGTCAGCAAGCCGTTGCCAGCGCGCTGTCGCTTGCGCTTTACAGGATTTGTGTGATTAGCACTTGTTGGAACAGGGATTACGTGGATTACACGGATTGACATGCTGGTTATCCGGTGACTATTTTAAACTCGATAGCGGTTATGGCTACCTGGCTGTTGCCTTTCGGGGCCGGAAGCTAGTGGGTCATTTGTCATAAACAACCGCATTGCCCGAAGGGCAATGCTATATCAGCCCAGGGCAACGCCCTGACCTTGTATACACATCTCAACAAAATATCCTGAAGGGACAGTCAGCCGCGAGCCACGGGTGCAGCGCAGCGGAACCTGTGGGACCGTGTCTGAGAGAAAATTCTAGCCCCGAAGGGGCGACAGCATCGATGCCGCCGGTCGCGCGTGGGTTTTCTCATCTACCCGTAGTGGCCATGCACAGCCACGCGCCACGGCGGGCGCGGACTACCGAGGTTTCGGTCATCCTGCCGATATGCTTCAGCTTCCGTGTGCTAGCGAAGCTTCGTCCCAGTCGAATTGCACATCGCTGCAGCAGGCAAGGCCGGCTACTTTTTCGCCTTTTCCGGCTTGCACAGGTGGTCTTCCTTGTGGCTGGGGCGGCCGCATTTGGCGCAGACGTAGGTGGTTTTGCCGTCACTCCGGCGCTCGTCAGCTTTGCCGGCGTCTTTTTCGGCCTGTTTTTTATCTTTACACAGATGGTCGCTCATACACACCTCATTCTCCCGGCAGTTTACTGGCCAGCGCTTTCTCAATCGCCACCGCTAATGCCGGCAATTCTGCGATGACGGTATTCCAGACTATATCCAGATTGACGTCATCGTATGCATGGATGAGTCGGTTGCGGAAGTCAATCCAGTCACGTCAGGGTACTTGAGGTATAGCGGCGCAAGCAGCAGGGGTGAGACGACGGGCAGCTTCTCCGATAATTTCCAATCCACGCGTTACCTGGTATTGCCGGCCGATGTCATTTGGGGAACTCTCACCATGATCATTGCTTCCTCAACGCACCTGCCGGTCCGTCGGTTCAAGCGTCCTCGACGCGACTCAACGGCAGTTCGATGGTGAACGCGCTTCCCTGCCCGAGGCCCTGGCTGTCGGCGGTGATGTAGCCGCCGTGGAGTTCGACGATGCCTTTGATGATGGCCATGCCGAGACCGAGACCCATCCCGCGCCCTTGCTCCACCGATTGTGACTGGTGGAAGGGGGTGAAGAGGTGCGGCAGGGCTTCCAGCGGGATGCCGCGGCCGGTGTCGCGGATGACCAGTACCCCCATGCCGCCTTCGCGCACGCAGGAGATGATGATGGCATCGCCGGCGTCCGTTACGGTGAGCGCATTGGTGAAGAGGGTATTGAGTACCTGGCGCAGGCGCTCCTTATCGGCGGAGATCGGCAGGGTTTCGTCGGGGGTTTCCAGCGTCACCGTGCGGCGGCGGCCTTTCGCCATCGGCTCGAATTCCAGCGCGGCCTCTTCGACTTGCTTCCATAATTCGAGCGGTTCTCTGCGCAGGAAGAGTTTGCCGTGAATGATGCGGGACATATCGAGCAAATCGGTCATGACGCGCTGCAACAAGCGCGCGTTGGCTTCGATGATCTCCAGCGCCTGCGGTATCGCGTCGGGCATTTCGCGCGCGGCCTGTGTCCAGCCCAGGGTATCGTTGAGCGGAGTAATCAGCTCGTTCGAGAGGATGCCGAGGAATTCATCTTTCGCCTGATCGGCGGCTTTGATGGCGGAGATGTCCTGGAAGGCGGCCACCACGGCCACCATGTCGCCGCCGACGTAGACCGGTCCGGCGTGCACCAGCAACGGCACTTCCTGCCCGGGACCCAGCGAAAGGATCACTTCGGCGGAGATGCGCATCTCCTTTTGCAGTGCGCGGGTGACCGGACGTTCCTCGCTGGGAATCAGCATGTGGCTGTCCGGTGTCAGCATTGGGGCTTCCAGCCACTGGCGCGGTGACAGACCGGCGGCAAAGGCCTCGCAGGCGGCATTGGACATCGTCCATTCACCGCCCGGCGACAGGAACGCCAGCGGGATCGGCAAGACGTCGATGGCCGCGGACAGGTAGGCGCGTTCGCGGTCCAGTGCTTGTTCAGCCAGCTTACGCTCGGTGATGTCGCGCCCGATGACCACTAACCCTTTGCGCCCGCCATCTTCATAATACAACGGCACCTTGATGACATCGAAGGTCATCGGGGCGGCGTCGGGTCGCGGGATAATCTCTTCACCGCGGCAGGCCTCGCGTTGTGCCCAACACTCCTCGTCCGTCGCCGCGCATTGCAGGAAGGCCTCGCGATGGAGCGGCTGCAGCGTCCCCAGTTCGGCATCGGTCTTGCCGCGATAGGGGAGCTGCTCCAGTTGAAACAGGCGGCGTCCGAATTCGTTGGCGGTGATCCAGCGTCCCGCGCCATCTTTGAAGTTCACCACGTCGGGCATGGAGTCGATCAACGTGCGCAGCAAGTCCTCGCTGGAGCGCACCGCGGCTTCCGAGGCGCGCTGTTGGCTGACCACCGCGCCCAGCAACAGGCCGGTGATGGACAGCGTGATGGTATAGATTTGCGGGTCGACCAGATCTTCCGCCGTGTGATGATTGAACGCATAGATGCGCGACGCCAACATGCCGAGTGTCACCGCCAGCACGCCGGCGGAGGTGCCGCGAATGCCGTGCTGCAGCGCCAGCCAAACGATCAGCAGGATGGTGAGATACGAAAGATTGAGCGATTCGCCCTGGATGCGCAGGAAGTAGACCACCCAGAGAATCGCCGCGATGGCGACGCCCCAGATGAGCGTCTGCAGCATGCCGCCCCATGACCAGCGCAACGGTGTGCAGCGTTCCTCGGCCAATCCGCCGAACGGATCGTCGCAGACCGTGCTGTGCGCCTGCGTCCACACGGCGCCATAGACCAGAAAGAAGGGGGCCACGGTGAGCAGTCCGATAATCTCTCCGCTCCACCAGGAGATGACCATGGTGGTATATTCATGCCCACCCGGCATAATGTGCAGCACGATGAAGAAAGCCCCACTCACGGCGCCGACCACCAGCGGTAGCAAAAAGACCGCCAGGCTGAAGTTGATTACATCGCGCAGCCGGGTGAGATGCGGGTCGAAGCGAATGCCCGCGCGCAAGATGTGCGCCATCAGACCGTAGCACACCGCGGTCACCATCGCCACGGTGATAATCGCGGTCAGGTTGCTATTGAATTGATGGAGCCAGACGCCCGCGGCAATATTGGCCAGCGCGACCAGCGGCGCGTAGGCTATCCCGCCGATGACCAGCAGTGCCAGGCTCGCGCCCTGGGGCAGAAACCACGGGCTGACGCCATGATTCGCTTCAAAAAATCCCAACCCATGGACGGGATCACGCACCGCGGACAGCAGGTAGAGGGTGCCGAAGACGAGCAGATACAATACGGAGGTGATCACCGTACGCAGGACAGGCAACGAGGACCGAGCAGGTTGCGGAGCCGGTGTGTCTATTTGCGTTGAATCGACCTGTTGGATCACTGACATGTCAAGTATAGAATGCCTCTCTTTTGCATTCTCGTCAACTGATAGGTAAAAAACGCCGGGTTTGGAACGTCTCTTCCCAGGATGTTATCCCGGGAAGAGGTCGTTCAGTCCTTCGGGTTGCCGGTCACCGGATATTCGAAGTGAATTTGCCGGCGCGAAGTCGCTGCATGTTCTGTTCGGGGAAAAGCGCGGTGGTTTCTTCCCGTGCTTCTTCCGGTTTGCCCAGGGCGGCGAAGTCGCGCACCGACTGGGTGGTGAAATAGACCCACAACAAGGCGACGCCCAGCGTGCGCATCAGCAACATCCCGGTCAGGATGGAGGCCTGCGATACATCTTTGATGACCTCGGCAATGACGATCATCGCGATCAGGCTGACCGGCGTGGCGATGAAAAGCCCCAACATCGCTTGCCAGGCCCGGTAGCTGCCACGCAACAAGTAAATCGCGACCGGCAAGAGCGCCGCGGCCAGGATGATGTCGGGAATGGACCAGAAATCACGGGCAACGCCCATTAAATTATAAACGATAGCGACGGGCATCCCCACGATGGCCAGCACGCACAATAATTCCAATTCCCGCGGGCGCAACCGTCCTTTGCAAAACGGACAGCGTGGCATCCCGGCTTCCGCCATATAACCGCAATCCGAGCATGGATTCGGATGCTGTGGCAGTTCCGCAACTCCCTCCGCGGGAGCAAAAACCCAACTCCGTGACCAACATCGCGAACATGTTGCCTGCGCCTCGCTATAACGGTGACCGCAACCGGCGCATTGTTTCATTCGGCATCCCCTCCTCTCTCCCGTAAGCCGTCCCGTGTTTACGGTATTCAAGGCATTAGGTTTATCATACCAGAAATCGACTTGATCGGGGAGCAATTTAGATTAATATTCCTTAATCTTCGCCTGGATAACCATAGGAGAGAGGGGTAAGGCAGGATATAGGATGCAGGATGTAGGATAGCAGGAGGCAGGGCGGGATAGCAGGAGGCAGGAGGCAGGAGGCAGGAGGCAGGAGGCAGGAGGCAGGAGGCAGGAGGCAGGATAGCAGGAGGCAGGATGAGGGCGCATGAAGCTGAAAGCTACCGATTGTGCGTATTCAGTCAGCGCCGATCGGGAGGGCGGTTGTCCCTGACCGCCATGGTCGGACCGCCGGCGTCTCGCCCAATGCAATTAAAATAAGCTTGCATCACGCTATCACCATCGTCGCAGCCGATAATATATCCGGAAACATAAGGGGATTGCCCCCGATACGGTTCAGTTGACCATGAACGCCAATAATCATCAGCCTCCTGTTGGACGCTGATGATTATTAAGGTTGCCGCTGCCGCACCGTTCTCCTGACAGGATGCCAGATTTCGCCGGTGATGCGATCAGCGGTCACGGGGCGCGACGGGCGTCGGCTTCCAAACAGTGCCCAGCTTACTCCGTGACCCGATAGCAGCAGGAGTTGAATTCCTGCTGTAAACGACTGTCCCCATCGCGGCAAGTAGCCGATTTTACCACCGAACCCAGCATATTTTAATGGCAGTGGGGGTGTCTCACCCTCCAGCCTGAAGCAAGGTTCGCGTTACGCGCCGTTCTCCGTCACCTCGCGCACGATCTGCACCCACTGTGCCAGCCGTTCCGGGTGGCCTTCCACCGTTTCGACATCCTTGAGGTGGATCGTGACGCGGCACCCCTGGGCGGCGGCCATCGCTTCACGCACAATGCCGCGAATCTTGTCCGGTGCGAACCCGCAGCAGACCATGTCGGCGGGATTCGGGCGCCAGGAGAAGACGTAATCGCCGCGAATCTGCTCGGCGCAGCGCGCCACGTCGGCGGTGGGGGTGACGGCAATGCTGCGCAGGTTGGGGATTTGCCGCAGCATGTCGATCTTCCGCGTCAGGTTTTCGCAGCACCCGTAGTGGACCGGGCCGAAATTCTTCATGATCGGCAGTTGATATTGCAGTAGAAATTCGTCGTGCATCTCCGGCGAGATGAGGGTATATTCCTGCGCGGCGCAGAAGCCCCAGAGTTCCGAGCGTTTGCGCGGGCCGGAGTTCGCCCGCGGGCGCTCCAGTTCTTCCGCGTAGGTCATCGACTGGTTGGCCTGGCTGGTGAGGCTGAAATCGCCGGCTGCTTCGGCTTGCTGCTGGTTGGCTAAAATGCCGTCGCGCATGAAGGCGAGCAACCGGTGCAGTTCCTCCGGCGACTCGTACATATCCACCATGAGCTGCTCCAGCCCGCGCAGGCCGGCCAGACTGGTGGAGATATCGCCCATAAAGTTGGTCAAGGCCGGGCCACGCTCGACGTTCACCGGCAGAATATCGCCCACGGCCTCGTGCAGGCGCGCCACGTCGCGCGCGGTGGCGGCTTCATCGATAGCGTGCGGCAACGCGGTCAGCTTCTCGACATCCTGCCAGCTTTTCAGCGGCGGCTCATAATGCCATGCGCCGCCTTCCATCACGGTGCCGGAGTTCCCCTCATTGACGCCCCAGTTCCCGCGCCAGGTGCCCTGTATGGCGGCGCCTTGCGTAATCCACGGCTCTTGAATGAAATCGTCGCCGACTTCGAACTGGAAGAGCTGCATGCGCAGCGCCTGCTCGTGCGCCCGATAAAACGGATCGACGCACTGCATCCGGTCATCGCCGAAGACCTCGCGGCACCACACGTTCCACATCCCGAAGGTGGCCAGGATCATCGGGCGCGTGGGCTGCAGGCTGTTTAACCGGCTCCATAATGCCCGCCGCTCCGCTTGAATCGGCAACTGCGCGATCTCCATATACCGCTGGGCAAGCTCGCGCAAGATGAGAATATCGTGTTGGTGCGTCATGGGAGGGTCCTTTCGACCAGCGCCGGTGCGCCGGCATGGGTGGGTGCCCATGCCGCGCCATAAACCACTACATCGCTGACAATTCTTCGTCGGGGATATCGGCGTTGGAATAGACGTTTTGCACGTCGTCGTTTTCTTCCAGCGCGTCGAGCATTTTCATCACCTGGTGCGCTTCTTTGCCGGTGACGGTGACGGTATTGCGCGGCACCATGCGCGCTTCGGCTTCTTCCACGGCGATGCCGGCTTTTTCCAGCGCTTCCTTCACCGCGTAGACATCGCCCGGCGCGGTGGTCACTTCGAAATAGTCGTCATCCACGCTCTTCATGTCTTCCGCGCCGGCATCCAGCGCGGCCGCCAGCAAGGTGTCTTCATCGGCGACGCTTTTGTTGACCAGAATCACACCCTGGTGGTCGAACATGTAGCTCACGCTGCCGGTTTCTCCCATGTTGCCGCCGCTGGCGCGAAAGATAGAACGGATTTCCGGCGTGGTGCGGTTGCGGTTGTCGGACATGGTATCGACGATGACGGCGACGCCGGCGGGGCCGTAGCCTTCATAGGTGAATTCTTCGTATTGGACGCCTTCCAACTCCCCGGTGCCGCGCTTGATGTTGCGGGTGATGTTATCCGCCGGCATCGAAGCTTCCTTGGCTTTCTGGATGATATTGCGCAGGCGCACGTTGCCGTTGGGATCCCCACCGCCGGAGCGCGCCGCGGCGATGATCTCTTTGGCCAACCGGGTAAAGGTCTTCCCGCGCAGGGCATCCATTTTGCCCTTCTTCACACGAATATTCACCCATTTAGAATGTCCGGACATACGGCATACTCTCCATTTTACAAATAAGAATGATCTCTGCCGGGCGTCGCCGGCAGCAGTGGAAGGTCGCTGAAACCGTGGAATTATACCATATCGCACGCCAGACAGGCAAAATCGCGTCGAAAAAGACCTTCTGGTCGGACCGCCGGCGTCTCGCCCAATGCCGTTAAAATAAGCATCCTTCGCCGGGACACCAAGGTGATTGTGTCACCCATAAGCGTTATCGCTCTCACACGCGTAGGCAGACAACGCAAAA
>Ga0073936_10000594_pt1 | contig 56139 bp, 42 predicted proteins | sample AliMusrvi5mmetaG_FD_87041 | JGI IMG/M metagenome (GOLD analysis project Ga0073936, IMG submission 87041) | Freshwater lake bacterial and archeal communities from Alinen Mustajarvi, Finland, to study Microbial Dark Matter (Phase II) - Alinen... | ecosystem: Environmental > Aquatic > Freshwater >...
AAAGTTATCGCAGGCTAAGCAAAGACTTTGAATTTCAAACTGAAACCAGTCAGGCTATGATACAATTAGCGATGATAAAGCTGATGCTTAACAGAATCAAAAATTAAAATTTAGACAGTTACTGAAAGTTGAAGGGGGCGGAAATAATTTATCTGACGGATGCTGGATGCTGGATGCTGGATACTGGATGCTGGATGCTGGATACTGGATGCTGGATGCTGGATTTTAGCGAGATACAGAAATGGCGAAACTCAATATCTCAATATCTCAATATCCCAATATCCGGATTCGGATCCGGCATGGTTCCAACCAGGAAGCATACGGGAAGCATACAGGAAGCATGGACAAAGCATAAGCAAAGCATAAACAAAGCATAAACAAAGCATGGAGAGAGCATGGAGAGCAATAAAATTAATGATTAAAAATTACGATGAAGCAGATATTCTGCATGTTATGATGTTCGCTAAAGTGGAAAATTTCAAATATCCACTTTTTTCATAGGGTTATATTGCAGATTACCAGGAGATAAAGCGTTTTGCCTTTTATGGATAATTCACCACGGTGACACGGAGACACGGATTGAATCGTCTTTTAACAGACAGTTAAACAGGGAATTATAAAGTTTTAAATTCGTAGTTCGTAGTTCGTAGTTCCCTAACATGGCCATGTCTTTCTCCTATGTCTGTCCTGTCTCGCTCCTTTCTCGCTCCTGTCTCGCTCCTGTCTCTCTCCTGTCTCCCTCCTGTCTTTCTCCTGTACTGAATCGATACTGGCTCGCTACCCGCTTTATACTGGTTCGATGATTCTCCTGTCTCGGCCTGCTCGTTTTCCGATCTGGTCCATGACTGGAATCTCGCTTCTTCTATTGTGCTCTACTGTGCCTATTGTGGTTAATAATGGATTCTCTTTCACCACATTAGGCACAATAGGTCACAATAGAACATAAATGAACGATGAACGACGAGCTACGAAATACGAAGTTGAAATTCAGTTCGTTATCAGGAAATTTCGCAAATCACAAATCACAAATCGCAAATCACAAATAATCCCTCAATCGTCCAATCGTAAATGAATTAATCCCTCAATCCCTCAATCGTCCAATCGGAAATACAGAAATTTGTCCTCTATTTTCCAGGTTTCAGCGAATCCGGCCACAACTTGATCTGGAAAACGATGGCTTTGGTAACGAGGCTGTCGGTTTTGAAATACCAGTTCAGTGATTGCTGGGTAGTGGTGCGGTCGTCGGAAAAGTGGAAGAAAAGTATGGATTTCACCAGGGGATAATCTTTCGGGATCGACGCCAGGGCTTCAGAGAACCAGGCGGGGCGGTTGCCGCCGACGGCGAGGCTGCCGAACTCAGTGAGGATGATGGGTTTGTTGAACCGGGCGAGTTCATTGTAGTGCTTGCCGAAGATATCCTTAAAACTCCACCATTGCGACCAGGTGGCAACGGTGCCGTAGTTCAGGGTCCCGACGCCGACATAATCCACGTAGGCGGTTCCGGGATAAAAGGCATCAAAATAGCCGTAAGCGGGATGGGGTGACCATACCCAGATGATATTCTTAACCCCCAGCGCATCGAAGAGTTTATGAACATGGCGCCAGGCGGCAATGAAATCGGAAGCCCTGTTGTTCTGTGGTCCCCAGGGATAACGATAGGGGTCGTTCATCTCGTGACCAAGCCTCAGGAAGATCGGTTTGCCAATGGCCTGGGCGGCAAGCGCCCACTCTTTCAGGTAAAAATCGTACCGCCCCTTTGCTACATCCGCCAAACCGCCCTTGTCGCGGTTTTCAACCTTCCGCAGCTGGGGATAGGCAGCAGCATCAAAATCGGTAAGCCAGGGCTCCCAGGTGATCACGGGGAGGGAGCCGAGTTCCAGGATGGCCTGGACCTTCAGTTTAGGGAATTGCTCATCCTCCTTGCTGCCCCATGCCGAATAGATGTGAACCAGCGGAAAGGTGGTCTTCAGGGAGTCCTCGAGGGAAATGATGCTTTCCAGCGACTCGGTCGTCTGGTTGTCGAAAGCGCCCAGCATAATCACCTTCGGGTGCTTCAGGAAGGGGACTTGGGCACGGTAGGGTTCAAACCATTTCAGCTTGTCGGAGTGCTTACCTTCACGGTTCTGAAGGATGATTTTATCCTCCACCTTATTGACGGCGGTACCGGCATTTGTGAAAAAATTCTCCAGGGGGCCCTTCGATTTACTGCCTGCAAAAGTAATCAGCAATACAATGCCGATCCCCAGGACCAGCGCGGCCAGGGTATATAAGATCCGGTGTGAACGTGAGGCCATGGCTATTTGTTTATTTTATCCAGATCCACGGTATCCCAGGGATCTTCAACTTTCATATTCTGTCCTTCCCAGGCGGCATAGATCCCGCCAAAGGAGAGCATAAACCCGATGAAGGCGAAGCCCATCATCCCCCATGTTTTTTCGGCCGTAAAGATCAGCTCGCTTTCAGGCGTAAAGTACTTCCTGTTCAGGAATACTACAATAAAAGTAATGATAAACAGGAAGATATGCACCACCAGGGGGCGGGCAAAAGGGGTAAATTGTCCTGTGACGGCTTTTTTCGCCGTGGGGATGTATGGGATGTCGGCATTAACTACCGAAAGTAAAAATCCCAGGAAAAAGACCGGCCAGCTGGCATACTTGAGGATCATCCCTCTCCAGTGCAGCCCGCTCTCCGATTCGGGGTGGGCCATCCAACGCTGAACATAGATGTAGATGGCAATGGCCATCAAAGCCACATAGGCCCCATGGAGCAGGAATTCAACGAATGACATCCGGGCCGGTAAGATCCCCGTAAGGAAAAAGAAAAAGGGAATGATCGTGAAAAAGAAGGAGGTCGCCCCCACCAGATAATAGGTGCCGATGGCCAGGTAAGAAAGCCTTTGCCAGCCGGTAAGTTTCCGGAACAGCCTTGGCAGTTCCACAAAGGTTACTTCAAAAACGCCCCTCGACCATTTCAGCTGCTGCTTGCAGAAGGATCCGAAATCTTCGGGAACCAGTCCGCGGCTCACCACCACCGGATTGTACACCGATTTCCAGCCCTCAGCATGAAGCCTTATGGAGGTGATGAGATCCTCCGCAAGGCCGATACCATGGCCGCCGATGCTCTCCAGGGCTTTCCGCCGGAAGGTGCAGTTGGCACCAATAGCTACTGCGCTGCCAAGGCCGTTCAGTCCCATCTGCGTGGGTCCGTAAAACGTATAGGTCTGCTCTGCTGCTCCCTTGGCAGTAAATGAACGGTACTGGTTATAGTAGGCCTGGCATACCTGTACGAAACCGATCTTCTCATCCTCAAAAAATCCGAGGGTAAAATCAAGGAACTCCGGGAAAGGGATGTGGTCGGGGTCAAGGATCAAAACAAAATCTTCGTCGGTCAGCTGCAGGGCCCTGTTCACCTTGCCGGCTTTTGCACCGGGCAGACCTACCAGCTCGAGCCATACAGCCCCGTTGCGTTCCGCCACCTCCCGGAAAGCCGGGTCGCGGGTATCATCCAGCAGGTAGGTGGTGTGGGGGTAACGAATACGGCGGCAGGCGGCAAGGGTCTTCTCAAACATCTCAACCGGTTCACCGGGGGAACTGGTTGTGAAGATTGCTACGCGCAATCCTTCGTGTGGAGCCGGGGTCTCCGGTTTCCGGATGTGGAGATAATTCACCCAGATCAGGAAGAGCCTGCTGATACCGTACCAGAAGGTCAGGCTGAGCAGTATAAAGAGCCAGATGTTCCCGGTATGCTCACGGCGGAACCACCAGTCGCCAAACTGGAAGATGCTGATGCTGCCGGCAATAACAAGGATCAGCAGGACGAAACGTTCGTTCCGTGTGATCCGTTTCGATTGACGGAAATTCCAGAAGCCTTTATTTGCGTTTCCGTTCATTGCATAAACTGATGCTCAGGCCGAAACCTGCATAATGGCTGGTATAGAAATAAGTCTTGTGATATTTGTACTCCACCTTCAGATTAATGTTTTCTGACAAACGTGCCGAAAGAAAGGCCGATGCTTCAACCGGGTGGAAGGTATCCCGTGCGAAATCTCTGTTTACAAAGGGTTGCAGGGAGGCATCCCTGTCAAGGTAGAGATAGGGTATCGATGCCGTGGCATATATCCCGTAGCTTCCGCTGATCCCGGCAACAATTGACTTTGAGGGACGGATATCCACAGAAGCAAGCAGTGAATGGATCTGCTGGTCCTTTGGCGTAAAATACGGATTATACACTCCCTTGACAGCTGCTGTGGAATCATAATTAGTCAGGATCTCCGTAAGGCTCTTTTCCGACGTAAAGTGGTTGTCTTTTGATGTGCTGAAATTGAAGCCGTACCCGATGCGGAATGAGAGCACAGAGAGTTTCAGCGGGGGCGCGAAGCCCCAGAAGTTAAACCCGTAGGCTTTGTTTTTATCCCAGGAATAGTTGCTGCCTTCAATTGTGAGCCTGCCGGTCCAGGTTTTACTTTCGACCCAAGCAAGCGACAGCGCTGCATGACTTTGCATTACAGAAGTGTCGATGCTGCTTAATGTGTAGAAATAGGGATTATGGTCGACCTGAATGGATAGATCCAGATGCCGGATGAAACGTTTGGAGATACCAAGGTTGCCTGTGGCATTTAAGCTGTTTTTGGAAGGGATTTTGAGCAGCCCGGCTCCGATGGTGACTTCCATATGTGCATCCGGAAAAACAGAAGTATTGGCTGCGCTGAACCAATAAGCCTCCCTACTGAGCGATATATGCTGAAATACCGGTACACTCAGGGTAAACCCAAGGTTCGACAAGGCATGCAAAAAGATATGGAATTCCGCAGAGGGAGTGTAAGTTACCATTGGCTGGTCATCGGTAGCGAAGCCACCGTTGATCAACATCTTTGGAGCCTTTGCAATGCAGATATCTCCGAGCAGCTTGCGGGCATCATCGTTCCAGGATTCCTTTTCAAGCACCTTTTCAAGGTATTGCCTGGCATGGGTATAATCAGAACGGTAATACCCGATTTTGCCGAGCAGGAGGCTTGCATCCACGCTGCCCGGATCATATTTCAGATAGTTTGAAGCAATTCCTGCCGCTTCCCGGAATTTGCCTATGTCCGTCAGGATCTTGGCATAATCGAGGGCCAGATAATAATTTCCGGGATTCGATCTGACGGCTTTCCGGTAGGTATTGTCAGATGTAGTAACATGTCCTGCCCAAAAAGCGGTCTGTGCAAAAAGCCAGGTGGCATTCAGGTCCTCAGGATGTGCATGGCTGTATTTTTTCAGAAGGCTGTATGCCTCCTTGATTCTACCCTGTTTGCGCAGATTTTTCGCCATCTCCAGGGAGTCCTGAACAGGGGTGGAATAAGTTGTTGTTGCCAGGGCGAGCAGGGCCGGGAGGATCAGGGTAAGTAAAAATTTCTGCAAACAGTGATCAGTTAAGGTGATTAATATTTTCTTTAAAGGGTTGGGTAAAACGTTAACTTATTCAAATTAGTATATGTATCATGGCAAAAAGGGTTTTCAAATAACACGCGAAATGCTGTTGGTTGCCCCGCAGGTTTGCCTTAAAAAATAATACACCGTCAATGAGGTTTACCCTGATGGATAATTTTCGTTAATTTGCACTCTGAAATGGTGCAATCTTTATTTTTAGTACCGGTCATTCTTTCCTTTTTCATCCTGATCATGCCTTCCAGGGTCAGGTTTTATTATGTCCTGTCGCTGATCTCCTTCATTGTGGTCCTCTCCACGATCCCGGCATCTTACGTACTTTTCCGTCATGGTACGGAGATCCGCTGGAACCTGACCGGGATCCCGATAGGTTCACTTACGGTGACCATTGATGGCATCAGCGCTTTTTTTATCCTGCTGATGAATTTTGCCATGATGACCGGGGTGATCTATTCAAGAGGATACCTTGAACCCTACTGCAAAACCAAGAGTGCGGCCCAGCTGGCACTTCATAATTTCAGCTATACCTGGCTTTACCTTTCCATGCTGGGTGTTGTGCTGCTTCGCGACGGACTGCCTTTCCTGATCGCCTGGGAGCTGATGGCGGTTTCCTCCTTTATGCTGATTCTGTTTGAGGCGGAAAAAAGAGATACGCTGAAGACGGCAGTGAGTTACCTTGTGCAGATGCACATCGGCCTGGTATTGCTGGTGATCGCTTTTCTGCTGTGCGAAGCGGATACCGGGCGCATGAGCTTTGACGCTCTCTCCCTCTACTTCTCACGCCACACGAATACCGGCTTGTTTTTCCTCTTCTTTGCGGGATTTGCCATGAAAGCAGGCTTTATTCCCTTTCATACCTGGCTGCCCTCCGCCCATCCGGCAGCGCCTTCGCACATTTCCGGACTGATGTCGGGGGTGATGATAAAAATGGGGATTTACGGAATGATCCGCGTGCTGACACACCTGCAGTCGGATTTCTTTTACATCGGGATCATCATCCTTGTTGTTTCCTGCTTATCGGGCCTTACTGCCATCATGATGGCTATTATGAGGCACGATCTGAAAAAAATACTGGCCTATTCCAGCATCGAGAACATCGGGATCATCGGGATCGGCATGGGGCTCGGAACCATGGGGCTCGGCCTCCACAATCAGGCCATGATCCTCCTGGGCTTTGCCGGTGCCTTCCTGCACATCCTCAACCATTCGCTGTTCAAACCACTCTTGTTTTTCAGCACCGGCGCTGTATACAAAGCCTATCACACCCGCGAGATCGAAGATCTTGGCGGGATCATCCACAAGATGCCCCATACAGCTTTTACTTTCCTGATCGGGGCCATGGCTATCTCCGGACTGCCGCCCCTCAACGGGTTCATCTCCGAACTGCTGATTTACATGGGGCTCATCAAGGGACTTTCCGGCAGCAGTGTCTATGCATCCATCACACTGATGCTCGCCATCGTTGCCCTTTCACTGATCGGGGGATTGGCTGTCTTTTGCTTTACAAGGGCCTTTGGAATTGCGTTCCTGGGCAGTCCCCGGAAAAAGATCCATCAAGAGATACAGGAGGCGGGGAATATCATGTTGTACCCACAGTATTTTCTGATCGGGATGATCTTCATTATCGGCCTCTTCCCGGTTTTATTCTTTGTACCGATAGCGCAGATGATCTCGCTGGCATTTCAGGCAGACCTGGATACAGCATTCTTGTCCACGGGTGTTGTGCTGACAAAGGTCGCCACCGTCAATATTCTCCTGGTGTTCATTGCCGGGGGGCTGTTTCTTCTCCGCCAGCTTGTGATGCGAAAAAAAACAGTGGAATACGGCCCAACATGGGGCTGCGGTTATACTGCAGGAAGCTCCCGGCAGCAATACACAGGGACTTCCTATGCCGCCAATTTCGGGGAACTTGCTCAGCCCTTGCTGAATTCGGAGGATGATTACACTCCCATTGAGGAAAAAGGCATTTTTCCGCTGAAACGATCCTACCGGATGTTTCCCCGGGATATATTTAAAACAAGTCTGAACAAACTGATGGACCTTAGCATGCTGGCACTTAAAAAACTTGCACGGTTGCAGACCGGAAACATCCAGCATTACATACTTTATGCCTTCCTGTTCATCATGATCGTATTTGTTTTACTTTACCTGAAGATCTTATGACCGGCCTGATCCTTGCATTGTTAACCGCTATGTTTTTCCCGGGTATCATTGTCCGGGCAAAGAGCTTTCTGAGCGGAAGGAAGGGACCTGGCATCCTGCAGCCCTGGTGGAACATCATACTGCTGCTGCGAAAAAACAGCGTGATCAGCACAACCACCAGCATGGTTTTCAGGGCGGCACCGGTTATTTACCTTGGAACCATCATCTGCGGCATGCTCTTGCTTCCCTTCCCCGGAAAGCCATCCTGGTTCGGGTTTACAGCCGATTTTGTCCTGTTCGCATTTTTGCTGGCACTCGGGAAGTTCATGTTTATCCTGGGTGCTCTCGACACCGGCAGCAGTTTTGAAGGCATGGGCGCCAACCGGGAAGCCCTCTATTCCATGCTTGCAGAGCCGGCCTTTTTCATCCTCTTCGGGACCCTGGTCTTATTCACCGGCCACGACTCCATGCAGGAGATCTTCGGCAGCCTGCAGATGAGCGGAAACAATGCGCTGATCATCGGGTCCATCGCTGTATACCTGCTCGTTCAGATCACTATGATCGAGAACAGCCGGATGCCTGTGGATGATCCGAGAACCCATCTGGAGCTCACTATGGTCCACGAGGTAATGATCCTTGACCACAGCGGGTTTGACCTGGCACTGATCCAGACCGGCACCATCCTGAAATTCACATTGTACGGCGGCCTTATTGCGAACTTCATGATACCGGCCTCTCTTGCATTTCCCCTTCAGCTGCTTTTGTTTTTTGGAATTCAGGTAGTGTTTGCAGCCCTGATCGGATTCATGGAATCGTTCAGAGCACGAAAAAAAATGGCAAAAAACCCGCAGTTCATCGTTACGCTGAGCTCGGTTGCCCTGATCGCTTTTGTCCTGGTATTACTGATCACCTTTAAAATGATCCGGTAAATGAATGTGATGCTCGTTATCGTTTTTGCCATTACGCTGATCTACCTCAGTGTCACTGAGCGTTTCCGGATCTATGCCGGGCTGGTCGGACTCCAGGGATTCCTGCTGTTCCTTCTCTCCTTTATTGAACTGGATAAGATCACATTGGGAACACTGCTGTTTGTTGCGACGGAGACCCTGGTATTCAAGGTCATCATTGTTCCTTACCTGCTTTTCATGATCATCCGGAAAACGGGAATCGCCCGTGTCCATGAAAAGGCGCTGCCGGCATTCTATTCCCTGCTTTTTGTTACGCTGGGTTTGCTGCTGAGCATCGTAGTTTCCTTTTCGATGAACACCACCCAAAATACCATGGTCTACTTCATCGTTTCATTTTTCGCTTTATTTACAGGCCTTTTCCTGATCATCTCCCACCGTAAGATCTTTTCGCACCTGGTCGGGTTTCTCGTGATCGAAAACGCCGTACTGCTGTTATCCCTTGCGATCGGCAGCGAAATACCCATGCTGATCAATATCGGGATATTGCTGGATATTTTCGTCTCTGTGCTGATACTCGGAATATTTGTGATGCGCCTGAAAGAACATGCCCATGACCTGAATCTGCTGAAAGATGATTGAGCCCGCTTTCATACTGATCGGATTTTTCGCTGTTTCATTCCTGGTTGCAGGAGTGGTGGGACTGGTGCATTCCAAGGTCCTGGCCAGGATGCTTGTGATCGGTTTTACCGGGCTTCATCTCGCCTTCACCGCATTCTGCTGGATGCACCTCGGAGAAACCGTTCTTGGGTTCTTCACACTTGATCACCTCGGAGTGCTGCTGCTCTCGATACTGTCCATCCTCACCATTACAACAGTATATCACGGATTCATTTATGTAAAGGATGACGGACCCCGGAAATATGCGATCTATCATGCGGCCCTCATCGTCCTGATCGTTTCCATGTCGGGTGCATACCTGGCCAATGGCATGACTGCTGTGTGGATCTTTGTTGAAGCGACAACCCTTGCCGTGGCTGCGCTGATCTATCACGACCGCACGCCTCAGTCGCTGGAAGCTACCTGGAAATATGTCTTCGTATGTTCGGTCGGGATCGCCATGGCCTATATCGGGATCCTTTTCCTTGGATTTACCGTGCATGATGCACGCCTGCTTCATCTCTCCTTCGACAGCGTCACCGGGATCGCCAGGCTTGCAAATCCCCTTTACCTGAAGGTCGCCTTTGTGTTTATCCTTGTTGGCTACAGCACTAAAATGGGCTTGTTTCCCATGCATACCGTCACCGTGGATGCCCATTCTGTTTCACCCGCTCCCATCAGCGCATTCATCTCCACCACCCTCATGAATGTCGGCTTCCTGGCGATATTCCGTGTTTATGCCCTGTTTTCTGCCACGACGATCCTCCCTTTTATGAACCACGTGCTGATCCTTTCGGGTGTTCTTTCCCTTCTGGTTTCGGCAGGATACATGCTGAAAGCAAAGCACAACAAACGGATGCTGGCCTATTCCAGCCTCGAGAATATGGGGATCGTTGCAATCGCACTGGGCATCGGGGGCATCGGCTATTATGCAGCAATCCTTCACCTGATCCTCCATTCTTTCACCAAGGCAGGGCTGTTTTACCAGATCGGCCAGTCATACAAGGTGATGGGAACCTACCAACTGGATGAATCAGGGAATTACATGGACCTCTATCCCGCTGGAGCAACGGCATTATTACTTGGGTTCCTCTGCATCACCGCTATTCCCCCATCGGGAATGTTCATTTCCGAACTTTACCTGATGAAGGCAATGGTTGCCCGGGGCGATTATTTTTACCTGGCCCTTACAGCCCTGCTCCTTTGTTTTGTCCTTTATGCACTTCTGACAAGGGTGCTGCATATTGTTTATTCAGAACCACGGCAAGCTTCCGGACACCCGAAGCATAAAGTGAACCCCTGGCAGTCCCTTTCACAGTTCATCCTTTTCGGGATCGTCATTTTTATCTGCTTTGTACAGCCTGCGGGTCTAAGAAACCTAATTGAAGAGATCATTAAAGCATTGCCACGGTAAGAAAACATGGAAAAACGATTCATAGAAACCGCATCGAACCCTGTTGTGCTTGAAACAGCTTCCATCCCTGTTCTGGATTATGCTGTTTTCACAGAGGTTGTGGATGGCATGATGAATTCGGAAGATGTCCACTGCCTTACCTATTTTGTTGTTCCGGAGAAAGGGTGGTTCCGTTTTATCTGCTGCATGGCAGATGATGCTTCCGGCACAGTGAGAACCTTCTCCCACCTCCTTGAAAAGGGAGCAGCAAATGAACTCCCGGCCATTACCGCAAAACATTTTGCGTTCCATATTTTTGAGCGGGAGATCCATGAAAATTTCGGAATACGTTTCAGTGGCCACCCCTGGCTTAAACCGGTCCGGTTTCCCTTCGATCGTTCAGACCTTAACGATACGATGAACAGCTACCCCTTCTTCACGATCGAAGGAGAGGACCTCCATGAGGTCGGTGTGGGACCAGTTCACGCAGGGGTGATAGAACCCGGCTATTTCCGTTTTATCTGTAAAGGCGAACAGGTGTTTCACCTGGAAATCCACCTGGGATACCAGCACCGGGGCATTGAACCCCTATTCATTGAAAAGAAAAAACTGCTGCAGCGTGTGATCCTTTCTGAGAGTATTACCGGTGATACCGTCGCAGGACATGCTCTTTGTCATTCTATGCTTTCTGAAGCCCTTGGCGGAATCGAAGTTTCCACCAGCCTTGCAATTGAGCGAACCATAGCGCTCGAACTTGAGCGGGCGGCCATTCACATCGGAGACACGGCAGCACTTTGCACAGATATCGCTTTCCAGTTCGGGCAGGCGGTCAATGAAGCCCTGCGTACGATTCTTATCAACACCACACAGCTATGGTGCGGAAACCGGTTCAGCAAAGGACTGATTCGACCCGGGGGAACCCATTACCCGCTTACAGAAGATCTTCGTAAAACGATTCTTGATAATATCAGGGATGTCGGGGAACGATACCTGCAGATCACCTCGACCATGTTTGGTATGCCCAGCCTGCTTTCAAGGTTTGAAACGATAGGAACGGTTACAAAAGATCAGGCCGGTATGATCGGGGCGGTCGGCATGGCCGCAAAAAGCAGCGGACTTCAGAGGGATATCCGTTTCTCGCACCCTTTCATGGCCTTCCGGGACAATAAACAGAAAACAGTTGTCCTGGATTCAGGTGACGTATGGGCCAGGGCGATGCTCCGTAAACTCGAAGTGGAGCAGTCATTTGCACTGATCTGTCAACTGCTGGAAGATTACCCTGAAGGATCCGTCTCAACAAAACCCTTGCAAACGATTGCAATGGCACCCTCCTCCTTTTCTCTTGCCATGACGGAGGGATGGAGGGGAGAGATCGTACATGCTGCCCTGACGGATGAGAAGGGAAGCCTTACGCATTACAAGGTTAATGATCCCTCCCTGCATAATTGGCTGGCTCTGGCTCTGGCTGTCCGCAACCAGGAGATCTCCGATTTTCCGTTATGCAACAAAAGCTATAACTTATCTTATTGCGGGTATGACCTGTAAACCAATAACATGATACTGCGATGCCTTTGAGAATGATGAAAATATTCGGCCGCCACGGGAGACAATTTGTCCCGGACCTTCGCAGGGCAATTCTCCCACCAATTTTCCGCGGCCGGCCCGTAATCAGCCCAGGTATCCCTGAAGAGTTGCAGCATGAAATGGAAGATTTCTGCCCGGTGGGCGCCATCGCCGCCAGTCCCTGCCGGATAGACCTGGGGAAATGTGTATTCTGCGGGGAGTGTTCATTTGCATTCCCGGGAAAGATCCGGTTCACCAATGATCATAAAATTGCAATGAATGTTCGTGAAGCCCTGATCATTGAAGAGGGCTCAGATCATCCCTTACAGCTTAACCCTGAAAAAACCAGGAAAGTGATCACATCCTTCTTCGGCCATGCGCTGAAACTAAGACAGGTCTCTTCAGGGGGCGACAATTCTGCTGAGATGGAGCTGAATGCAGCGGGGAATGTCAATTTTGATATGGGGCGGTACGGCATAGAATTTGTCGCCTCCCCAAGGCATTCTGATGGAATTGTGATCACCGGCCCGATAACATCCGGCATGTCCGCAGCCTTACAGATAACCTATGATGCTATTCCTTCACCAAAGATCATTATCCTGGCCGGAACAGATGCCATAAGTGGCGGGATCTTCCGGGAAAGCAGGGCCCTATCGCGTGATTTTCTTGAAAAACATCCTGTCGACCTCTTTGTCCCGGGGAATCCACCACACCCCCTGACTTTTATTAATGGCATTCTTGATCTCACCGGAAGAAAATAAACCCCCCAAAGATTAAGTATTATTCGTACGATGTGCATTATTATACGTATTATTCGTATATTTGCATCACAGAAATGGCATACAAAGTCGAACATTGGCCATTTCCTGAAGTTATCCCGTTAAAATACCTTGTTGACAACAAAAGGACCTGCTTTATAAATCTTCCGGTTTTAGCAGGAACAGCGGTATCCGGGATCCACAGGGATGACTTCAGCTGGGTCCCGGGAATACCGCATTATTTATACTCTCTGCGGGCCATGAAAAAAAATCTCCTCCTTCTCGTCATTTTAATTTTTACCTGTGCGGCGATCCTGATGAATGTTGACACAGGCAAAACACCTGCACCAAAAACCGCCCCGCTTCATTCTGTTCAAACAAGGGTGCCCCTGTACGCCATCGGGATTGTAATACTGGTGCTGGGATTCGGATATACCTGCAGTGTTCTTTACCGTTCAGTGAAGAAAAAGAAAAGAGCGGAAATGAGGTAAAATCAGTGAAAGAAATTTGCGATCTTTTCCAACAGAAGGTCAGGGGTAAAGGGTTTGGAAAGGTAATCATTCATGCCTGCAGTATCACAGCGCTCAATGATCTCCTTGACTACATTGGCGGTCAGAGCAATGATCGGCACATCGAGCCGCAGTTTTCCACGAATGATTTCCGTTGCTTCAAGTCCGCCCATCACCGGCATATGCAGGTCCATCAGCACAATATCATAGGGACTGACAGAAAGCAATTCAACGGCTTCCTGCCCGTTATTGGCAAGGGTAACGATCATTTTCCATTTTTCAAGGATCGATTTTGCAATAAACTGGTTAAATTCATTGTCTTCAACCAGCAACACCCTGAGTCCTTCAAGCTTTTCAGGCAAAGGAACTGTTTTCTTAATGGCCTTCCTGACAGCTTTGCTGATCTCCTTCTTCAGCCTCAGCGTAAAATAGAATTCACTTCCGATATTTTTACTGCTTTCAACATCAAGAGTGCCCCCCATCAGGCTTACCAATTGTTTACTGATGGCCAGCCCCAGTCCGGTACCACCGAAATTCCGGGTAGTGCTTGTATCCTCCTGCTGAAAGCTTTGAAATACCTTATAGATGTTTTCGGATGCGATGCCGATCCCTGTATCTGAGACGCTGAAACGGATTGTCACCGAATGTTCATCATCGGAAACATATTTGCAGTCAAGGTTGATCTTACCGCCCTGTGTAAACTTAATTGCATTATTCACCAGGTTGATGATGATCTGCCTGAGCCGGGTGTGATCTCCGTAAAGGTGGCAATTGATCTTCTTCTCAATGGTAAAATTCAGGTCGTTGTTTTTTTCTGTAGCCTTGAATTCAAGGAACTGGAAGGTTTTAACCACAAGGTCGCAGAGGTTGAAGGGTGTCTCTTCCAGTGTCATTTGTCCTGCCTCGATCTTAGAAAAATCAAGGATGTCATTAACGATATCGAGTAATCCTTCCGCTGCACCACTCAGCCCGTTCATAAGGTACTGCTGATCGCTGGTAAGGCCGGTATCCTGCAATAAGGAGAGCAGTCCGGATATAACGTTTAACGGGGTGCGGATCTCATGGCTCATGTTGGCCAGAAAATTACTCTTTGCAACATTTGCGGCCTCTGCCTCCTGTTTTGCCTGGAACAGCTCCCTTTCCGCCTGTTTTCTGCTGGTGATATCCCCGTACCTCCATAAATTTCCAAAAAACTTGTCTTTGGAATAAATGGGCAGATAATCCCTCTCAAATACGCGACCATCGGCAAGGATAAGCTGTTCGTCAAGCACTGCCCGTTTTTCAAGCAGAATGGTTTCAACCCGCGAAAGGGTCGCCTGCGGATCTGCAAACTGAGAGCTGGCCTCCCGGAGCATTTTCTCACAATCCAGACCGATCATCGCCTGGGGTGGCATCGGAACTCTGAAATATTCGCAGAAAAGCTGGTTGACCAGAACAATCTCCCTTTTATCATTTTCAACGAGGATACCGGTGTGAAGGGTTTGCAGCAGTGTTGTCAGCCGTGAAGAGGTGGTCTCGATCTCGAGAAGATGTCTTTTCTTTTCCGTGATATCGCGCTGCAGGGAAATAAAATGGGTAAACTGCTTGTTAAAATTGAATATCGGCTGAAGCTGGTGGGATGCCCAGTATGACTGACCTGATTTGGTATAATTCAGGAGGTCGATCTCGATTGATTTTTTCCTGTCAATAGCAACTTTGAGTCTGTTGACAGAGGCTTCATCACGGCCCGGCCCGGAAAGGAGGTCGATCAGACGTACTCCTTTCACCTCTTTCAGCGGATAGTTATTAACCCTTGTAAAGGCTTTATTGACCCAGTCAACCTTGCCTTCCCTGTCAGTAACCACAACCACATTATCCGTATGCCGGATGATATGGGTCATTTTGGAAAGCTCTTCCCTGTAAACCAGGTAGCCATAAATCGCGCCCGCCGCATCACAGATGAACCGGAGAATCGCGATATGGGCATCGGTAAATCCATTGATCTTTGTACTGGCATTCCCGAAAACGCCAACGCAGCGCTCACCGAACATGACCGGAAGTGAAAGTCTGCTCCTTACAGTAAACCCCCTGGGACTGTCTGAGGTCAGGTGCTCAGGATCCTGTTGAACATCCGGGATGTGCAGCATCCTTTTCGTCCTGAAAACATGACCGATATGACGTTCCATGGCTGTTGCCTCCGAAGCCTTCTTTTCCTCTTCCGTGAATCCTTTGGCAAAAAGAAGTTTCAGTTTGTTTTCCAGGAAATCAAACAGAAAAAGACCTGTATATTCCACATCGGTGAGATCTTCCAGTGTTGACTCCATGACCCTGGCAAGATCCGGAAGGTTGTCAACACGGGAGATCTGATGGATGAACTCATCCAACTGGTTGATCAATGTTATTTTACCCTGATTCTCCATCCCGGAACTCTGATCAGGCAATTGCATCCAATGCCGCCTGGCAGCAGGCTTCATCCTGTTTGTAATGTCCTCCGCTGATACCGATAGCCCCGATCAGGGAACCTTCCGAGAAGACCGGCATTCCGCCCCCGAGAAGAATAAAATCAGTGAACTGCTGGATTCCATTAAAAAGGATAGGATCATCCTTGATGTAGTTATACCAGCTTTCTCCGCTTGGCATTCCGTAACCGACCGCCGTCACCGCCTTTTTGCGGGAAGCATCGGAACAGATCAACGGACTGTTGTCCATACGGCTGAATGCTTTCAGGACGCCACCTTCATCCACGATGGTGGTCGAAATGAAGATTCCTGTTTCCCTAGCTTTTGCCTCAGCAGCCATGATCATTTTCTTAGCGGCATCAGCCGACAACGAACGTTTCTCAATGTAGTTTGACATTGCTTTGTGTTTTTGAATGGTTTGTTCAACAGATATTCAATCATTAATAATATTATGGCCGGGCTGAAGATGTAATAATATCATCACCGCGACTGCCTACACAACAGATTGCAGATATTTTTTCAGGATCATGAAAAGATCTTCCTTTTTAAACGGCTTTGAGAGATAATCATCCATTCCGTTCTCAAGGCATTTTTCCCGGTCGCCCTCCATCGCGATGGCAGTGAGCGCAATGATCGGTGTATGCCTGCCCGATCCCTCTATTTCACGGATTTTGCGCGTTGCCTGAAATCCGTCCATTTCCGGCATATGAACATCCATAAAGATCATCTGGACGGAACACGCCTGGTACATTTCGACTGCTTCAAGTCCGTTAACAGCACAGAGGACGGTAGCCCCTGTTTTGGCGAGCATGATGTTGAGGAGTTTTGCATTGATGGCATTATCTTCCGCGATCAGGATGGTTGTTTCAGAACTGAATCTGATAATATCCGCATCGGACTTAGCAGATACTGCAACGGATGACTCTGCCGGTTTGATACCTGTTCGGATCAGTTCCCAGAGATCTTTCATCTTCACAGGTTTGGTAAGGAATTTATCAATTCCTACCTCTTTGCTGGCATTCTGGATATTTTCTTTTTCGACCGAAGAATACATAAAGATCATCGGGCCGTTGGTAGTGCCGGAACACTCCCTGATCTTCTTTGCAACAGTCAACCCGTTCATTCCCGGCATATGCATGTCGAGAATCACAAAATCAAAGGGGATGGAGGATGAATTGGCATGGCTGAATATTTTAACAGCCTCTTCACCGTCCGAGGTGAGGAAGGATGATATCCCCCAATAGGAGAGCATATCTCCCATGATCTTCAGATTTGTTTTATTATCGTCCAGGACAAGAACCTTTCGTATCCTTGGGGTTGCAACTGTTTTAAAATCTTCTTTCCGTTTATCGGAGATTCCAAGCGGGAGCCGGATATAAAAAGTGCTTCCAACACCCGTTTCGCTGTGCAGGTGGATAGAACCGCCCATCATCTCTGTAAGTTTTTTTGCAATGGAAAGGCCAAGGCCGGTTCCTCCGTATTTGCGGGTTGTAGAAGTGTCGGCCTGGGTGAACCTGTTAAAGATAGCCTTCTGGTTTTCTTCCGAAATGCCGATCCCGGTATCCTTTGCGCTGAAGGAAATACAGGTCTTACCGCTTTCCTGCTCGCTGGCAGTACAATTCCTGACCGAGATAAAGATCTCACCCTGGTCAGTGAATTTAATGGCATTGCTGATGAAGTTAACAAGGATCTGCCGGATCCGCAACGGGTCTCCGAATAAAAATGCCGGCAGGTCGGGCTCGATCTCGCACAAAAGTTCCAGATTTTTTTCAAAAGCCTTAACCGTCAGGATCTCAACACTTCTTTCAACCACGTCACGGAGGTTGAATTCAACCCGTTCAATATCCAGTTTACCGGCCTCTATTTTTGAAAAGTCGAGAATATCGTTGATAGTATCGAGCAGCAGATAGGCGGAAGTCTGGATGGAATCAAGATAATCACGCTGGCTGTTGGTCAGGTTTGTCGTCAGGGCGAGTTCCGTCATGCCGATCACCCCGTTCAGCGGGGTCCTGATCTCATGGCTCATAATGGCAAGGAATTCTGATTTGGCTTTGTTCGCCTTTTCCGCTTCCTCTTTCGCCAGCTTGAGGATTCCCTGGTACTTCTTCCATTCAGTGACGTCGATAAGAATGGAGATAATTGCGGGTATCCCATCAAACATTATTTTATCAGTCCGTATGATAACATCCCTGACCTGTTTGTCTTTTGTATAACCACGAAGCTCATAGTCAGCAATATCCCCCCGGCCTGCAGATCGTTCTGTCATCACCTCCACCAGTTTATCACGGTCTTCCTCAACCACATAATCAAGTACACTTGACCCGATCATCTCATCTTTCGTGTAACCGAATGCATTGATAGCTGCTTCATTGACATAGATAACTTTCCCATCCCTGTGGATCAGCACAACATCAGGAAGCTGGTTGACCAGGGTAGAGTAGCGCTGTTCACTCTCCTTCAAAGCATTCTGTGCGGTGATACGTTCAGTAATATCCTCAAAACTTTCAATCCCTCCGATCACATTACCGTTCAGGTCCCGGAGCATATCCACATTTTTGGAAACGGTGAGCACCCTGCCGTCTTTCGTGCGTATGGTGCATTCTCTGCTGTAGATCGGCTTGATGATGGAAGACTCATACAATCCGCACATTTCGGTGCAGGGCTTCAAAGCGAAGGTCCTGCAGTCCTGTCCGATCATCTCATCCCTGGTATAGCCCGTCAGCTTTTCGACCATTTTATTCCAGCTGGTTATTTTCTGCTCCTGATCAACTGTGAAGATGGCACTTGGCGTAACATTGTATATAAGTTCTGCGAATTCTTTTGCTTCCTGAAGTTCGGTCTCAGCAATCTTTTTTTGTGTTATATCTTCCTTGATTGCAATATAGTTGATGATCGCACCTTCCGTATTTTTGATCGAGTTGATCCTTGCGGATTCCCAAAAAAGTGTACCGTCCTTTTTCTTGTTGCATATCTCACCCTTCCACTCTTTTCCTGTGGCAATGGTCTGCCAGAGTTCAGCATAAAATTCAGCAGGGTGAATCCCGGATTTAAAGATGTCTGGTTTTTTGCCGATGGCTTCTTTTGATGAGAAGCCCGTAACTTCGATAAGCCTGAGGTTGACAAATTCAATAACCCCATTCTCATCCGTGATCATAACGCTGCTGGAACTTTTTTCGATGGCAGAAGAAAGCTTGTGAACATACTTCTCCGCACGGATACGCTCTTCCATTTCCTGGATCAGTTTGCTTTTCTGCTGGTCAAACTGGAGGATCAGCCTAGCCATGTCTCCGAATTCATTGTTTTTCTGCAATAACTTCCGGAAAAGAGGAGAATCACCCTGTTTAAGCCCTTTCTGCAAGGCATTGATGGGCTGGGTGACCAGCCGCCGTGTGAAATAGATGAAAACGACGAACAGAATCGCCAGGATCGTAATTCCGGCGATAATGAGGTAGCGCATAAAATTCAGTTCCGAAGCCATCCGGTCTTCCATTCGGAAAACGATCGTGGCAATATTCTGGCCGGATACATTAGTCAGGCGTTTCAGAATAATCCCGTTCAGGTCATTGCTGGTAAAGGGAATTTTTTCACTGGCAAGAATGGTCGACATGGTAAAGCCCGTTGCCTTGGATAATTCCTCCTGGTAATCGCTGCTCCATTCATTGGCAGCGACCAGGAATCCGTTTCCCTTTGTAACTCTTTGTACATCCGGCGTCGGAACGATCGAGGCTCCGAAAATTTCAAATATCCGGCCCTGGTAGAGTTTGAAGCCATGGCAAACAGTTGTTCCTTGGAAGAACTTCCGGACCTCCTGGCTCTCGAGGAGGAAGGGTGGCGTTATGGAATCCGTGACCTGGAATAGTGGATTACCGGAAACATCAAAAACGCCGATATAACTAAGATCAAAATTATGCAGAAGGGCCAAAAGGTTTTCATTGCCCCATTGAGGATTCCTGGAATAGGTAAACCGGACCATTTCATCCCATGCGGCATTGTCCTTGATCGGCCGGATGTAGGCCGCGGACTTCAGTTCAAGAACCTTCCCGACAACCATATTATCATTGGCCCGCTTTGACTCCATGAAGAGCTTCTGCTCACGAAGGTGAATGAAAAGGTTGAGAATAAGAAAAAGAAGAAAGAAGCCTGAAAGTGAAGCAACAAGTATTGAAATTTTGGCTGGAGTCTTCATTTTTTTCTATCCTTAATGGCTGACCAAACGATTGAAAGGCGCTTCAGAGATGAGGTTCTTTGCAAATTTAGAAAAATGTTATGTTTTTTTTACCTCCCGGAATAATAAATACTGAACCAACTGAAGATATTTCTTTATAAATTAGCTTCTTGATCCAAAAGTACTGATTTTTTTTATTTAGCCAGGCAATTCTTCAGAATATCAGGAAAGATAAGCATCAATTATTATTCACTAAATTCCACTGAATATGAAAATAGCGATTGTTGGCAGCGGGTACGTCGGCCTTGTAACCGGCACCTGTTTTGCAGAAGTCGGGATCGATGTTAACTGTGTCGATATAGACCAGAAAAAGATCGATAACCTTAACAAGGGTATCATTCCAATCTACGAGCCTGGTCTTGAAGAAATGGTGCATCGTAATGTGAAAAAGGATCGTCTCCGGTTTACGACCAGTATCAAGGATGCACTGGATGAATGTGAAGTTGTATTCAGCGCTGTGGGAACACCACCTGACGAAGACGGCAGCGCAGACCTGAAATATGTGCTGAGCGTAGCACGTGATTGTGGCAAGTATATGAATAATTACCTCCTGATCGTTACAAAGAGTACTGTTCCGGTTGGAACCGCATTAAAGGTAAAAAACGCAGTCCAGGAAGAGCTGGATAAACGGGGTGTAAATATTCCGTTTGATGTGGCCTCCAACCCGGAATTTCTGAAAGAGGGCGCTGCAGTCGATGATTTCCTGCGCCCCGACAGGATCGTGGTCGGGCTCGATTCTCCCCGCGCAGAAGAGCTGATGAAAAGCCTGTATAAACCATTTACCCTGAACGGACATCCGGTGATCTTTATGGACATAGTTTCTGCAGAGATGACCAAATACGCTGCCAATTCAATGCTGGCCACGAAAATCAGTTTCATGAACGATATCGCAAACCTTTGCGAGATCGTAGGTGCTGATGTCAATATGGTCCGCAAGGGTATTGGTTCGGACTCCAGGATCGGGCATAAATTTATTTATCCGGGAATAGGATATGGAGGATCCTGTTTCCCTAAAGATGTGAAAGCCCTGATAAGAACAGCTGATGAATATCATTACAGCCTGCGGGTTCTGAAATCAGTTGAAGCGGTAAACGATGACCAGAAATCTGTAATGTTCCATAAGGTCAGTGATTATTTCAATGGCGACCTGAAAGGAAAAACCATTGCATTGTGGGGACTCTCCTTCAAACCGCAAACAGATGACATGCGTGAAGCCCCTGCGCTTGTCCTCATAGGCAAGTTCCTTGAGGCAGGAGCAAAGGTAAAAGCCTATGATCCTGTCGCCATGCATGAGGCAGAACGGGTATTGGGCAGTTCCATTGAATATGCGAACGACCAGTATGATACCCTGATCGATGCCGATTGCATGGTCCTTGTTACCGAGTGGCCTGAGTTTAAATTTCCCAACTTTAATATTATCCGGAAACTTTTAAAAAATCCCGCCATTTTTGACGGACGGAATATTTACGATGCCAATGAAATGAAACAGAAGGGATTTTATTATTCCTGCATCGGACTCCGGACCAATGGCTGAATAATCAGAGGATAATCCCGGATAATCAGTAAAAACCCTTCAATAGCTTATTATGATCAATTGGGAAAAATTTAATGACAATTTTCAATACTATGAAAAGGATATCGTAAACACTGCAATCGATATGCTTTTAGACAGTTATCAGGTTTATTTTGATGGTATCCGAGAAAGTATCGCTAACCGGGATTTTGACAAGCTGTATTTCAATGCCCATAAATTCAAAGGAGGTGTTTCCAATTTCATGGACCCCCTGGTTGTTGAGCTTGCAGCCCAGCTTGAACTGATGGGAACTAACAAAACCCTTGATGGAATCGATGAATATTTTGCCGCATTCCAAAAATCTGTCACCCAGCTTATACAAGTACTGGAGGAATACAAAAACAAGTAGGCCAAATACATCAGAATAGAAGCAGGATCCTGAGTTGATCCTGCTTTTTTTTTCCAACTTGTGTAAAAAACCAGGCTCTTTTTCCCAATCTGGGAAATAATTAATTTTCACCATCCTCTATAATCAATTGATTTATTGATTTTTAACCCCGCTTTTACTGAATGGCATGCCAATTGTTTACTATTTGGCACAAGAAATAAAAGAAAAAGTAAAAACAAAGACTTATAAACAAAATGACAACTATGAAAATTACCAGACTTTTCCTGACGGGGCTTGCATTCATGCTGGTCCTGTTCCTGACAGTAGCCACCTCCTGCAGGAAAGTTGATTCAGCAGAACCCAGTATTGCTGCAAAAAGCATTAACGATCTGCATATAAGCGACGGATTTAAATTTGAAACCTCACAAGACTTAGGTATCAATATCCAGACACTTGACAATGCAAATCATCCGGTGACCAATATCCGGTTAAACATCTATACCGATTATCCCGATAATGGCGGTGCGGTTATCCTGAGTGGTGTCACTGACATAAACGGGAAATTCACATCAGACTATAAAGTACCTGCCTATTGTGATTCTCTGGTGGTCGGTACCGATGCTATCGGATTTGCCAACATGCAGAAAGTTGCTCTGCAAGGCGGATCACTGACTTGTATACTTGGGGGAAAACATGACCCGGGCATCCTTAAAAGCGGTGATGACGGATTTTTCAAAACTACCAGTATCAAATTTTACCCTATGGGCAATTATGATGCTAACGGTGTTCCCAAATACCTTGTGCCGGTTAATGATGTAATTGATAATTCAATGATACAGGACATCAATGCCACTCTCCCGGAATATATTGCACTGCCAACCTCACATCCCCAGTATTTCAATGCCGATAATATAACAAACCTCAAGATCAATGAGGCCTCCAATGTCTGGGTCACATTCGTCCATGAAGGAGCAGGTTACAGAAATGTTCTTGGCTATTACAAATTCAAATCAAGCAACCCTCCTGCAACTGCAAATGATATTGACTCGATTCACATCGTATTCCCGAATGTTTCTTTCTCAGGCAGCGGTGGCGGACTTACATCCGGAAACAAGGTATATCTCGGAACCGTAGCACCCGGAATGGAAATTGGCTGGGTTGTTATTGCTGACGGATTCCGCAATGGAACGGTTACCACAGGCAACTGGATTCTGTATTCAAACAACCAGTTCAACCCGGAATCAAATTCTTCCCTGAAAAAACACAGCGTTCTGTTAAATGATATCGGACGGGGGAAATTCCTTTTAAGTTTTGAAGACCAGCGCAGGGATGGAACTACCGATAACGACTTCAATGATTGCATATTCTATGTTACAGCTGATCCAATCCATGCAGTCAACACAGAACATTTCCCAATACCAGATTATACACAGACTGATACTGATGGTGACGGAGTTTCAGACAATTTTGATGATTATAAGTTGAATCCGACCCGTGCTTTCAATAACTACTACCCTGCTAAAAATCAATTCGGAACCCTGGCATTTGAAGATCTCTGGCCCTACAGGGGTGATTATGACCTTAACGACATGATCCTTGACTATAATTTCAACCAGATCACAAACAGCCAGAACAAAGTGATGGAGATCCAGGCGAAACTTGTTCTTCGTGCAACAGGTGCAAGTTTTAAGAACGGATTCGGATTCCAGTTGCCGGTGGCATCCTCACAGATAGCCAGTGTAACAGGAAGCAGCCTCCATTCAAACTACGTTTTCCTTAACGGGAACGGAACAGAGTCCGGACAGGCGCTTGCCACGATCATCGCATTTGACAATGCTGACTTCCTGCTGAAATATCCGGGCAGTTCATTCGGAGTCAATACCACCATCGGCGCACCCTATGTCACGCCAGACACCCTCACGATCGATATCATGCTGACAACCCCGGTAAGCATTTCAACAATGGGAACACCTCCTTACAACCCATTCCTTATTGCAGCACAGGACCGTGGAAAAGAGGTACATCTTGTGAACCAGCCGCCGACATCTCTTGCAAATATGGCACTCTTTGGCACTGAGCAGGACAACACAATCCCTTCTGCAAACAGGTACTATGTAACAAAAGAAAACCTCCCCTGGGCAATTAATGTCACCAGCAGTTTTGACTACCCGGCAGAAAAATCCATGATCACCGATGTATACCTGAAATTCGGAACCTGGGCAGAATCCAGCGGACAAACCTATTATGACTGGTACAAAAGTAAAAGCGGGTACAGAAATACCTCGCTTATTTTCCAGCGGTAATACTTAAATAAAGAAAATGTTGTCTTTTCATAAGTTGAGATAGCGTCAGAAAAAGCCAGCGTCATGTACGATGGCTTTTTCTTTTTCCACATCATCTGTATTGTGATTTATATTTTGATTATATTTATCCATACCAAACAGGTTTCCCAAAAGGAACAGTTTTCCAAATCTGGCACAGATGAGTGATTTTGTGATTTTTATTGTTGAAGATGATCCCTGGTATGGGGAGATGCTCGAATACAGGTTAAAGATGAATCCGGAATACATCATATACCGGTATCTTAACGGCAAAGACTGCCTGGCCAACCTTTACAGGAAGCCGGCAGTTATAACGCTTGATTATACTCTGCCGGACATGAACGGGCAGGAGGTATTAAAACGTCTTAAACAGAATCAGCCTGAAACGCAGGTTGTGATCATATCAGGGCAGGAAGATATTGCAACTGCAATCGGACTGATCAAGGAAGGCGCTTATGACTACCTTGTAAAAAAGGACGACGAAATCCTCAACAGGCTTTGGAACACGATCATGAAGATCAGGGAGAACCATGCCCTTAAGGGAGAAGTGGAATATCTTCGGAATGAACTTGGGAAAAAATACGATTTTGAAAAGAGCATCCTTGGCAAGAGCCCGGCCATTACACGGATCTTTTCACTGATTGAAAGAGCTTGCAAAACAAACATAACTGTTTCTGTCAGCGGGGAAACCGGGACAGGAAAAGAACTGGTTGCAAAAGCCATCCATTACAACTCTGAACTCCGGAAAAAACCTTTTATCCCGGTGAACATGGCCGCCATTCCGAAGGAATTGCTGGAAAGCGAATTATTCGGCTTTGAAAAAGGCGCTTTTACCGGTGCCCAGGCCAGGAAAGCAGGTAAATTTGAAGAAGCCAACGGGGGAACCCTTTTCCTTGATGAAATTGCAGAAATGGATTTCAGCCTTCAGGCAAAGCTGTTACGGGTCCTCCAGGAGAGGGAACTTGTACGGATCGGAGGATCGGAAGTTATCCGGCTGAACATCCGGTTTATCGTTGCAACCAATAGAAACCTGGCCGAAGAGGTTAAAAAAGGCAATTTCCGCGAAGACCTGTACTACCGTCTGCTTGGCCTGCCGATCGAACTACCGCCATTGCGGGAGCGGGGTAGCGATATTCTTATTCTTGCGAAACATTTCTCAGAGGAATTCTGCAGGGAAAATAAAATGGAGAAGACCGGTTTCACAACCGATGCCAAGGAAAAGCTGCAGAAGTATTCCTATCCCGGGAATGTCCGTGAACTGAAAGCCATCATCGACCTTGCCGTTGTCATGTCGGACGGAAGCCAGATCACCGCGGACGATATCACATTTTCCTCGACAAACAAGGATCACGACCTGATGCTTGATGACTCCATGACACTGCAGGATTATGACCGGAAGATCATCTCCTCATACCTCGCCAGGTATGATGACAACCTCCTGCTTGTAGCGAAAAAGCTTGGAATAGGAAAATCAACCCTATACCGGATGCGCAAGAACAACGAAATCTGAAAATACAAAAGAGCATACTATGCAGGACCCTTTTCATTACCGGAACTTAGCCGATTATTATAATCTTTTTCCCGAAGACTCCGGAATGTTCTCCTTTCTGGTGCATATGGCTCCGCAAAAGCTCTATATTTTCTCGGAGGATGACCGTCTCTGTTATGCCAACCGCCAGGGGATGGTAATCAGCCAGCTGCCGCCTGAAGAGATCACCCTTTCGTTGTTTTCCTCACACTTCCTTGACAACCTTGACCTTGTTCCCTATAAAGACGAGACGCGTCGCGGAAAAACGATCAGCCTTGAAACTGCATTTTTCGATAAGAACAAAAAAAGGGTTCCGGCCGAAATCCGCTTTCTTTACATGATGGTGGAAGATAAAGGCTATTTCTTTGTTGTGCTCTACAACATCATCGAAAGGAAATTCAGGGAAGCACTTATCGTTGAGAAAAACAGAATTATTGAAGGATTGGCAAGGTTTCCGGAGGAGAATCCCCAACCAGTTGTGCGCCTTGATACAAAGGGCGAGCTCATCTATGCAAATGCATCAGGAAACAAGCTGTTCGGGCAGCTGAAAGAAACCAGCTTTGACTCCCAGCAGGCAAAATGGAATGAAACCTTCAATTCCTCCATTTCGGAAGATATGCTGAAAAGGCTTGAACTTGAGATAGAGGGCCGGTATTTTGACACAACATTTGTACCTGTGCTGAAAGAGGGATACCTGAACATCTATGCCAATGACATTACAAAACAACACCTGTCGGAACAGGCAGCCCAGGCCGCTTCCCGCGCCAAGGAACTCTTCCTGGCCAACATGAGCCATGAGATCAGAACCCCGATGAATGTGATCGTGGGAATGGGGAACCTTTTGTCAACCACTGACCTTGATGAGGATCAGTCCGGTTATGTTAATGCCATTAAAACCTCCGCGGAAAACCTGTTGGTGATCATCAATGAAATACTTGATTTTTCAAAAATTAAATCGGGGAAGATTGAACTTGAATCCATCCCCTTCGACCTGAAGGAGGTAGTACAGCTTGTTGTCCGCTCACAGAGTGTGAATGCCTCAGGGAAGGACCTGCATCTGGACCTCAGAATGGATAAACATATCGATCCGGCCCTGATTGGCGATCCATACCGGCTGAACCAGATACTGCTTAATTTACTGAACAATGCAGTAAAGTTCACCGAAAAGGGAAGTGTCAGGTTAACCTGCATACTGGTGGATGACAGCCCTCAACGGGCAACTATCCGGTTTGATGTAACAGATACAGGCCCGGGGATCGAAAAAGAAAAGGCAGAAGATATCTTTGAAAGCTTCCAGCAAGGTGATCCCTCCATTACCCGGAAATACGGAGGAACCGGCCTTGGTCTTACCATTACGAACCAGCTTGTTCAGCTCTATGGGGGGAAGATCACCATGCAAAGCGAACCCGGAAAAGGAACTTCTTTTTCTTTTTCCATAACTTTTAAAAAACCTGACCGGCCAGCCGGTCCCGAAAAAAGAACAGACGTGATCGATAAGGAACTCCTGAAGGGAAAAAGTGTATTGCTTGTTGAAGACAATGAATTTAACCGCTATGTTGCGGTTAGTCTGTTAGAACAGTGGAATATTGAAACTGTTTCAGCAGAAAACGGCCAGCTGGCTGTCGACAAACTGAGCTCACAAAACTATGATCTTGTGCTGATGGACATCCAGATGCCTGTCATGGGCGGGATTGAAGCCACACGCATCATCCGTGAAGAACTTAAACTGAATATCCCCATCATTGCATTAACGGCAAACGCTCTGCGGAGTGACCGGGAGAAGTATCTTGAAGCGGGAATGAGTGATTATATCTCAAAACCGTTCGTTCCCAATGAACTTTTCGCTGCGATCGTTCGTCTCCTTTTTCCTGAGAACGAAGGGATCACTGTTCATGAATCTATGAATTCTGTTGAAGAAAAGAAGCAGTTGTTCGAACTGAAAGAACTGGATAAGATCGCACATGGAGACCAGGAGTTTATTCACAAAATGATCTCAATTTTCATCCTGCAGTGCAAGGAAAATATGCAGATCATAAATGAAGCAGTGCGGGTCAAAGACCTTGTACAAATACAAAAAGTGATCCATAAAATGAAACCTTCAATGAAAACAATGAAGATCCGCGGGGTAAAAGAGATTATTGAACAAACAGAGAATTTTAATCCCGCAGCAGGATTCCCGGACGGCTTGCCAGGACTGATGAATGAGCTTGATAAGCAGCTCAGTATGGTAACCGAAGTTCTGGGACTTCATAGCTCAGCCGGAATGAAAAAAACCGTTTGATCAAGCATTTCCGGGAACGAAAAATCCCGGACTTAAAATACCAAACCTGAATTATCAAGTCAATCCATATTCAAAACGTACCTGTCATGGCAGACTTTCAGAAACCATTCCTTTTTGGTCTTTTTGACCAGGCAGCACCCATCACATCCCGGCTGCGTTCCGGCGGGATGCGGGAGATCCCGCAGGGGAACATTTTTTCCAATGGCTATCAAAAAGCCGAAAGGGGCAATAAACTGCTATACCTGTGCAGCCGTATCTATAATCTGGAGGAGATCAAAACACTACTGGATTCCAAAACAGAAAAAGAGGCAGAGCTGATCTTTGATCTGTTCGAGAAAGAAGGAACAGCCGGGTTCAGAAGGCTCAACGGAAAATTCACGGTGATCATCCAGTCACCGGAAGGGATGACCATTGTCCGCGACCGCAACGGAGAGGGCCGGATGATCTACTATACACGGGATTTTTTTACGGATTCCTATGAAGGTTTAACGCAGTTTGCTGAATTTAAGGCAGAGCCTGATATGACCGGCATCACCACTTTTTTAAAAATCGGGTATATCCCCGCACCATGCACCTCCCTGGCAGGTGTAAGCAAGATACCCGCCGGCGAGATCCTGTATGTTTCCGGGAACAACATCCGCCTAGAAAAACTGTTCGGTTACGATGAGATCCTGAATGCCAAACGACATTCAATGCCGGTTAAGGAAGCCATCGATACTTATCATGATCTGCTGGTCAAATCTTTGAAGCGCAGGGTTGGAAATTCTGAAACAGTAGGGACATTGCTGAGCGGAGGATATGACTCAGGCGGGAACATTGCCATGCTGCGCGAAGTGCACTCCGGGCCTATTAAATCCTATTCCATCGGATTTAAAGACAACCCTGCCTCAGAACTTCCTTACGCAAAGATGATGGCAGATCAGTTTGGTGCCGATCATCATGAATACCTGATGGATGGTACAGAAATTGAATACCTTCCTAAAATTATCGATTACATGGGAGACCCGTTCTCAGAGTCGGGCTTTATGCTTAACCACTCCGCCATGAAAATGGTCAGCACAGAAAATCTGCCGGTCACCATCGGCGGAGATGGTAATGACCAGTATTTCGGTGCAGGCATCCGGGAAACAGCCATTCATTATAAGATGAGCCGGTTTGGCCTTATCCCGCTTTCAAAGTTTTTCGACAATCTCAGCGACAACAGTTTGTTTGACAAAGACAACCTGGCGTTCCGGTTGCATTTCCAGAACCAGAAGATACTGAAGGTCATGGAACCGGAAACGTTCGGGCTTCACGACTATCAGCTCAGCAAGATGTTCAAAATGAACCGGATCCAGCCTCATCCCTACCTGGATGACATTCCAAAGCGCTTCGGCAGTTATGAGGAACTATTCCTGCAACGCAACTACTTCCTTCATCTCAGGCATTCGGTCAATGAGGTCATCATCTATAAAGCATCCCGTTTCTCGGAACAGTTTGGTGTTCATCTCTCCTTTTCCTATACCGACCTGGATATTTACAATTTTCTTCAGCATCTTGATATTTCTCTGCGCGCTAAGGGCACGATCGAAGAATGCATCAAGGGAAAAGGCGTCACGAAATTCATTCACAAACAGCTTGTTAAACCAATGCTTCCTGAAGCAGTAACCAACCGGCCCAAACAAGGAGGATTTTCACCCCTGGAAATCTTTTTCAACAATGAACAGCGCAGGAAGAAGATCTATGCCTATATCCGGAGGTCCGCGTTTGCAAAAACACTTTCCGGTAACAGCTTTCTGGATGACTTCTTTGATCAGTATGAAAAACTTGCCTCCGGAAAATCTTACTGGTTCTGGTATAAACAGGTAAAATCAAACCAGCTTATCAACCTGCTTATCATAGCACTCTGGTGGGACCGGGTTATTGAGAATAACCGTTCAGAAAACCTCTCTGATTATATTTCGTAGGAGTTAAAAAGAAGGTTGAAACGGAAGGCCGTCAGCCTATTGTGTACGGATGAACTTCCCGGTGACCACCATTTTACCTGACCTCAGCGAAAAGAGATAGATGCCTGCCGGAAATTCATCAACTGTTGCAATAACGGCATTGGAACCAGCCAGTAAGCCCGGCTTTTCTTCCTGGTAAATGACAAGTCCCCGGACATTGTATATGCTGAAGACCACGTCGGTTGGAGTCCCCAGCGTAAAACGGATCGTGATCTTTGTTTTCACGGGATCCGGAAAAGGATGCTGATCCAGCGTTAAAAACGGGATTATACCCGGATGTTCATGAGCTGTTGTGTCAAATTCAACTGCACCAATATCAGTCCCTTTTCCATAAGGCCGGATGTGATGATAGATATCGGATGTAATGGAGCTGTCGGGCAGATAGCCAGCATCGATAAGCGGAGAATCCGGAAGGAGTAAGAAATCGGTACCTGCAAAACCAGCCTCACTGAATGATCTTGAAAGAAAATTATTGTGCAGGATTAACTGGCTCGCAGGATCCGGAACCATGATATACGAATCCTTTCCCCTGAAATTTGTGCCTCCGTTCTGATAATAGTCATAGTTGCCCGGGTTGATGATGGCATTGTTATATACCTGGTTATTTTTGCTGAGAACGCTTAGAAAGCGAATCCCGTCTGATTTGGGTTTGATGATATCGTTGTACATGATCCCGAAAGAAGAATCGGTCTGGACGGAAATATCTGTTACCATGATTCCGTATTTCATCTTTTGAAGGTTGTCGGGAAAGTAATTGTACCCCGCCTCCACTATAATATTATTGAAGATCCGGTAGCCCCCCAAACCATGGCTTTCAATACCATCGCCCATCCCCTGATAAATGAAATTATTGTAACAGTCGCATTTCGATCCGCCCCCGATAATGATACCCGACATCTGCCCGAATACACCAGCCTGACTGTCGTACCTGATTATATTATCGAAGATCCGGCAGTCTGAAGATGCTGAACTTACCTGGATACCGTCCCAACCGGTGTATTCGATAATATTGTTGTATATCCTGACACCGTCCAGAAGGGAGGGCATGAGAAGGGTGTCTTTCCCGTTGCAGTTAACATGCTGTCCGAAATACTTCGTACTGCCAACATACATGCCTTCATTCCCCACATGTGCAATGTAGTTATCATGGATAAGGGTTTGCTTCTGAACGAATTTCTCCCGCGTATTCATAAACGAACAGTCCGGATCGGTCTTTGAATAGAGCCCGCCGATCGGGCTGTTCTCAAGATGAATGTGATCGATCTCCACATCTGTACTCATTTTACTGATACTGAGGCAGGCGCCGTTGGCTACCCTTTGGATACTGAATCCATAAAAAAATCCGGGCGACCCGGTTCCTGTAAGATGGATATACCTGCAGTTCTCCATGAGAATTCCAAAGTAATGCTCTGTATCGATGATGACCTCGCCATCGGAATTGATGATCATAACCGGTAATCCGGGTTCTCCGGCAATATTCCTGATCAACAGAAAATCGCGTTTCCCCGAAGAAACCAGCAATGTATCACCGCCATGGACCTGGCTGTATTGCTGAGCGGCACCGTCCACCATCTTTGTCAGGCTGTCGATCTTATAAGTATGACCGTTGACAGACAGTGCAAAAACAATGAAAGAAAAGAAAAGAATTCCCTGACGGTATACCGTTTTTTTAAACATGAATTATTAATGTTGGGCCCGTTTAGCCCTTTCCCAGTTAACAGACTGCGTTTTTTTCAGGTATCGCCCGAGTCCCAGGAAAACCGACAGGTTCATGATCAAGAAATAATACGGAACAAACAGCAGTTTGATCCGTATGGCGCGGTTTTCAAAAAACCATCCAACAAGTGCCAGGAGATAGAATAAAACCTGCAGCCAGAAGAAGGTGCTGTAAAACCCGAAACTGAACAAGCCTTCCGAAACAGCAAGCGCCAGTCCGGCAGCAAAGAATAAAAGCAATGAAAGCGGTGCAAGCGTCCAGCGAAGCACCCTGTGTGAAATATACTGGAACGACAGGGTTCCGTACCTGAAAAAGTTGAGCAGGGAACGGAGGCGGATTACAGACTGTATGCCGCCGGCAGAGATCCTGATCTTCCGTTTCAGTTCCTCTTTCACGTTGGCTGAAGCTGTTTCCATCGCATACGCTTCCGGGTCATACTGAATGGTATATCCTTTCTGAGCAACCCTCAGGGAGATGATGAAATCATCCAGCAGCGTGTCACGTTCAACCTCCTGGTAAAGGCTGGTCCTGATGGCAAACAGTTCACCGGCAGCTCCCACAACAGAATAGAGTTCTGCATCCCATTTTTTCAGGGTTGACTCATACTTCCAGTAAAGCCCCTCTCCCGACCCGGCGGCAGAATCCTTGTCCTTCCCCAGTATCCTCTTTTCACCTGAAACACAGCCAACACGCGGATCACTGAAGAGATTCACTATCCTTCGGATCGACTCTTTCCCAAGCATGGTATTAGCATCGGAGAAAATGATCACCGGCGATTTAACAAAGCCGATCCCCCTGTTCATGGCCCCGATCTTCCCGTTCCTTTCAGGAAGGTGATGAACCTCCACATCAGGATATTCCTTCAGAAGGTCGGGCGTGCCGTCGTCAGATCCGTCTGTAACCCATACCTGGTGAAGTTTCTCCGCCGGATATTCAAGATCCCTGGAATTGCGAACCTTCTGATCAACAAAATCACGCTCGTTATAGGCCGCAACGAAAAGTGTCACATCGGGCTCGTACCCGGGATCAGGTACGCGCTCCCGTTTCCATCCAAGCGCCCGTCGGATCCTGATTATCAGAAACAACAGTATCCCATAGCCGATATAAGCGTAAAAAACAACAAAAAGGAAAAACCAGAAACAAATTTTCAATACTATCATACCCGGAATTTTTATCGGTTTTTTACATGAACTTTCTTCGCGTATAAATTATATGCATCAATTATCCCGACCTCAAATGTACCAAGGGAATTGAGCGTGCTGTTCACTGACTCCCACTCCGAATGCTTGTATTCAATAACGAAAGTCAGGTTCGGGACATTCCTAACAAACCCCCGGGCTCCTTCAAGCGCTTCAGGTTCCATCCCTTCAATATCCATTTTAAAAAGTACATTGTCTGCCGGAAGAATATGGAGGTCGGAAACAAAAGAATCAAAGGTCCGGACCTCTGCAGTGCAGTTCTGCACGGTATCACCCCTGGAGACTCTTGAAGCACCTGTATTAACAGGGTCAAAATAAAATCCAACCGTTGACGAATGGTCTCCCAGGGCGTATGGAAAAGCAACGATCTGGCTGTCCATTTCATTCAGCCCAATGTTCACGACAAGGCTGTCAAAATTATTCCGTACAGGTTCAAATGCAAAGCAACGAAGACCGCAGTTTGCCAACAGGATACTGTAGTCGCCGATGCAGGCTCCCCCGTCAATAAATACAGTGAATTCACCGGCATGCTTCAGGATAAATTTCTTGACACTCCATTCATAATAATAATTGGCAAACTGAAAGTCATTTGTATTTTTTCTGCAATGAAACATTCCTATGGAGGTGCGGATCAGCCGGTCAGATGAATGTGATTTCCGGTGAATAAGGTAACGGATGGCAGACCGGACCGATTTAAAATCTCCCTGTCTAATGTATTCATAAAAATACCAGAAATAGGTGACCAGTTTCTTTACCATTGTTTTAATCAGTCGTTGCGGGAGTAATTATTTTTTTAACAGAATCTCCTTATACTTTTTCCCAGTTCCCGGTTTCCAGGTTGAGTCTTTTGATCACCCTGCATGGGTTTCCGACAGCCACAGAAAAAGGAGGAATGCTTTTTGTCACGACACTTCCTGCGCCAATCTGGGTGCGTGTTCCGATAGTAACTCCTGCAGTTATCACTGAATTGGCTCCTATATGCGCTTCATCTTCAATAATAACAGGTTTGATATCCAGAGGTTGAACGCTTGAGTTCTTAGAGCTGTCCTTATATCCATGATTAAAACCGCTTACAAAAACATGTTGTCCAAGACCAGAGCCATTCCCCATGGTAACCGGACCAATGATTACTGAACCGATCCCTATACGGACCCTGTTGCCTAAAAGCACCGCTCCTGAGCCGTTATTAACCGTTGTAAAGTCCTCGATCGTTGTCAGGTCACCGATCTCAAACCTGTTCCAGGGAAACACATCGATCCTTGACCGCCTCCTGATCTTTGCTCCTTTTCCTTTTTTATGAATAAAAGGATTCAGAAACCACCGCACCCATAATCTTGGCCGGGGATTTCGTTTCGGTGAGATCGTCCACAGAATAAAATTCTTCAGTTTCGGATTTGATTTTATTTTACTGAGCATGCTCATGGCAGGGAAAGTTTTGCAGGTTACTTATTTCCGGCAACCAGTTCAATGTATTTATAAATTTCTCCAACGTTGTTTTCCCATGAATGGCTGGTGGCAAAACGCCGCCGCATGTTCTCTTTTTCCGCCGTATTCTTTTCCAGGGCCAGGGTTATAAGATCAACATAATCCTGAGGTGTTTTACCGAGGTAGGTATACTCACGAAAATACTCCATCGCTTCTGTAACAGTTGCGACCGTAGGTTTTCCCATTGCCAGGTACTCATCGATCTTGCGTGGATAGTTCCCGATGGTCCCGTCGTTGACAAGCTGGGGATTCATGCAGATATCAAACCCTTTGATATAGCCTGGAAGAACAGAGGCATCCCTGGATCCCAAAAAATGGACATTGGCCAAACCGTGAAGTTCAGACGCCTTGAAAGCAGGATCTTCGGGGCCTACCAGCACCATATTCCATTGGGGTCGCTGCTGAGCGATGTATATGAGCAGGTTGATATCAAGGCGGCGTGACGAAAGAACGCCTACATATCCGATAACAGGGTGCGGAATCCCGGAAAGGTCTGCTGCAGGGCTTACCGGGTTCAGAATATCATTGAACAGGGAAACATCGCAGCCCTGGCCTACCATATAAGAGTGCTCATTGAACTGCTGACCGTATTTTGCGTACAGCGTGGAGTTATTGACCACCACATCCGATTTCCGGATCAGCTCCGGCTCAAGCCTGACCCCTTGTTTTCGCCAGTATGGGTTTTTTGTGAGATAATCACGCATATAGTAAACAGAGACAGCAGGCTGCAACATCTCCTTCATATACAGCCCTAAGAACATGGAGCTGTCATTGAACAGAATGTAATCGTGAAAGCCCAGTCGTTTTACCGCTGAGAGAATGGCTTTTGCGAAGATCCGGTTGTTTCGCCGGTTCAGCATATCATATAACCAGGGATTTTTAATCCAATTGATGGACTCAACCAGCACTTTAGGGTTAAGGTTCCAGAGGTTCTCTTCTGCTTTGGTAAGGTCAGATTCGATTCCTGCCTGAACCTTAAGCCGGTGCTGGATTTTCTGTGTATCCTTCTCTTTTTTCCGCGTATTGCGGTCGAGCGGCGGGTTAACATACAGAACCCGGTTATGCCGGGCAAACTCCTGGGCAATATTCTTGCAGTTGCTCCCGATCTCTATGTCCCAGGCCTGGATACCAATTACGATGATGTCTCGGTTCTGAATCATAATTCTTCTGTTTGAAGGACAATTTTGTTAACTGTATCACCACAACTGGAAACCGGTTCACTACCTGAGGCCATTATCGGGGCCATTTTATCCGTGACCGAAGGATTGATTAAAGATCTTTCAAAGTATATTTAGAATTATACCACCAGGACAGCGGTTCAACATGCATGTCCTGCCGGATGCCACCGTAAAAATCCTGTATAAGTTCGATATCCGGCCCGTTATTGATTTCAATGATCAGGGGTCCTTCCTCTGAGATCGCAACATCCCAGCCGAGGTATTTTATCTCCCTGAATTTTTTTGAAACAAGGAGGATGAAATCCTTTACCTCTTCCCAGTGTTTGATCTTTGCATTGTTAAAAATAAATCCGGTATCAGGGTGTACGTCAAATTTAATACGGTTGTGCGAAAAAGCATAATCGTGCAGGATCCCTGACGCAGGATCGATTTTAATATAGAGGCCACCGGAACTTGCATTGTCAACCTGTTTGCCGCCCCTTCCCATCCGAATGAGCGAATAAACTATGCGGCTTTCTCCTTTTATGCATTCGGTCACAATTCGAAAGGTATTGACGGAATTAGGGTATAAACCCGACATCTCACTGTTTTGCAGAACTCCTTCCTGCACAACATAAAAACCATCCCTGACCGTGTCCCTGAAATAAGCAGCAGTAAGTTTATCGCCGGCTTCATCTGCAAATGCATTCTCCCCCTTCCGGCCAAATACCATGATCCCCTTTCCGCCGAGTCCGAAACTGGGTTTGACAAAGATCTTTGCTGCTGTGGATTGTGAAATCAGTTCATCGATCCTGGCTGGGGATACCGGGGTATTGAATTCATCATAAAACTTCTGGTCATCCCACCGGAAGAGCATCCGGGGCTGCGGTATTTTGTTTCCAGCAAGGAAGGGGTAGGTTATCCCCTTGTGTTCACACAGGATCCCATAATCCATGAAACTCCTGGGGAAAAAGAGGCTGTACATGAAAAAATTAGGGATATAGTCTTTCATTTCCGACACAGTGACCTGACAATCCCTGCGGTAGAAATCATAACGGTAATACTGGTAAGGGTAACAACCCCAGTATTTTGCCAGCACCCTCATTTCGCGATCAATCTGGCCTTTAGGTTTTCGTTCCTTACACTGATTGAACCTTTCAATATCATCATGAAAATGCCCTTCGTATTTTTTCCTGGATTGTTTCTCGGAAGCCTTCTTCCAGAGAAAATAGAGGTATTCGCGAAATGAGTGCATGGTTTCCCTGTTAATGAGTGTTTGTCTTTATCTTATTTATGAAGGACCTCCGAATAGATTTCCAGTACCTGCTCTGCCATCACTTTCCAGGAAAATTTTGCAGCCTGGATCTCCCCTTTTGTGATCAACTCATTCCGGAGTTTTTCATTGCCCGTAAGACGGACCATCGCAGCGGTTATCTCTTCCGGTTTAAAGGGATCGATCAATATGGCTGCATCGCCGGCAACTTCCGGCATAGAGGAGGAATTGGAGGTGATGACCGGGATTCCGCAGGCCATGGCCTCCAGCATCGGGATCCCGAAACTTTCACGCAGTGACGGGTAGAGGAATACTTCGCATTGTCCGTAAATGGCAGGCAGATCTGTATTGACAACGTAACCGGTAAGAACGATCCTGCTGATCATCTCTTTGTCGTTGATTTCGTCAAGTATCCTTCCCAGTTCTTCCCGGTCATAATCAAGCATAACAAGCTTTATATCGCTTCCTGTTTGTTTTACAAAATCGGAAAATGCTTTCAGGGTGCCTTTTGTATTTTTCTTGGGATCGGTATTACCAAGGAAAAAGAAATAATGATCGGGCAGTGCATATTTTTGTTTCACCCTGGCGAGTTCCACTGCATCAGTCACAGGTCTGAAATGTTCGCTCACGCCGTTATAAACTGCAGTAAGGCGTGGATCTCCCTGCATTCCGAAGAACTCTCCGATCCTGTTTTTCTCAAAATGAGAAACTGTAATGATCTTCCTGCTTTTTTTAATAATGCGGGGAATAACCATCCTCCGGTAAGCATTCCCGAATTTCTGATAAGTAGTGCCGCTGCCGGAAAGGATGCCCAGGTAACTTTTTTCCATGTATATGATATCATGGAGGGTAACGACCAGCGGAATATCAGTATTGAGAGGGGCCGTATTGCTGGTGCAGTGGAGAAGCTCACAACCGGCCGATTTTGCTGCCCGCGGAAGTGCAACCTGCTCCCAGAGCGGATAGAATCCGCCATCAAGCCTGACGATCCTGAAATTCGCTTTTTCCTGAAGCACTTTATCATCGGTATCGGGGCTTACAAACACCGTATATTCGTTCCGGGTGTCCAGTTGCTGGAGATTGCGGATCAGTTCGAGCGCAACCATATCCATCCCGTGTTTTTTTTCGCGGAACAACCGCTGTCCTTCAATTCCTATTTTCATGGGTCATGTCGTTTACTTCAGTTTGCGCTTTTCTGATCCCCGCTTCCGTGGCTTGTATGGATAAATTGCTTATTGGCCCCACGGATCTTCAAAAGAGAACCAAGCATCAGGATCATGCCTCCGGGCAGACTTCCAAGGGCTTTCAGGGTTTGAAGGGTATAGAAAGAACGAGGGATTGAAAAAAGAAATGCCAGTATGCAGGCGGCGGCTAATCCGATCCACCAGTAAACGGGGAACTGTGCAATATCTGCCAGAAAGTTGATCACAGGAAAAAATACAGAGCAGAGGATCACGGCCCCCAGCAACAGTATCCTCGGGGGCTGAATAAACTGGAACGCCTTGTCGAAATAATCAAAATTGCCTTTAAAAAACAGGTCTCGCAGAGCAGGAAGGAAATCCTGGCGGAAATAGACAAACTGGGCAGAAAGCCAGCGTCTTCGCTGATTGGTGAACACTTCCGCCTTCTGCACTTTTTCATCAAACACCAAGGCATCGTCCATGTAGGCAATGGTCCTGCCCTCCTTCAGCATCTTCAGTTCGATCTCCTTGTCAAATCCGCCGACAGCAGTTGCACCGGCCATCATGGATTTAAAATAACCATAACGAAAGGCCATACCGGAGCCGATAATGGCTGAAGACAAACCGAGTGCGCGATGGCCCTTTCGGAAAATGTGATTGTTGATCTCTTCACTGACAGCATCCAGAACAGCAAGTGAAGTATTCATGTTTTTGGCCGCCCGGTGCCCCTGAACTGCAACAAAGTCCTGATGAAACAGCCGGTTCACCTTATCCAGGAAATCAGGAGCCATGATGTTATCTGCATCCAGAACGACCGCCAGGTCATAATCAGCTGAAATTTCATCCATGGCTTTATTCAGAGCTTTAGCCTTTGTGCTTTTCTCAAACTGAACCTCCACCAGCACAAGCGGAAGCGATCTCAGGGCAGAAAGCGTTTCCTGCCGGAATGAATCTGCAATAATCACGACATCATAGGAGGTTTTGGGATAATCCTGTTCAAGCGCCTTCGACGCAGCTTCCAGGATGACATTGTCTTCCTTGTACCCTGGGATCAGAACAGCTATCCTTGAAAACGCAGCTGCGGCTGGGTATGGTGGCTGCCGGTAGAACAATCCTGCAAGGGCAAAAATAAAAATGTACAATGTTGCGATCCCCAGAAAAAGGTACAGAATGATTTGCAGAACCTCGTATATATGGATAATAACAACCATCTTTCGGATTTTTGTGTTACTTACAAAACAGGGTTCTGGTGCAATTCCCTGGAAAACAATCTCATGGTATGCCAGCCTGCAGCCCGGCAGCAAGCAGTAAAGTGAGCCGTTTTCCCTTTGAGCAAATACATCAATGCATTCTTCGGAACAGCAAGGAACACCTGGTAACTTACCGCAATCAGAAAGGCGACACCAGTGACATTCCTCCTCAGGTAGAGGATCCGTGACCGGTTCATGTAATAGGTTTTCAGGGGACTCAGTCTCCCGGTTGATATACTCTCCTTGTGAAGGACGGTTGAATTGTGGACATACCAGAGTTTATATCCTGCATCCTGTATCCGTTTCCCCCAGTCTAGTTCTTCATAATAAAGAAAATAACTTTCAGCCATCAGACCAACCTTCCGGATTACCTCCATGGGGACCATCATGGCAGCGCCATGGGTAAATGCTGTTTCTGCATCCTGATCGAACTGGCCGGTATCCTTTGCGCCATATCCAAGTCCGCGGCTGCGTATTGTATAAGGGTTAATGGGTGTTTGTCCGGAAAACTGGATCGTATCCGGGCTATTGAAAAATTTTATCTTAGGACTGGCTGCGCCGATAACGGGATCATTTTCCATCTTTTCCACCAGCGGCTCCAGGAATCCGGGTTCCACCTCGGTATCATTGTTTAATAACAGAACGTATTTCCCTTTGGCTTCAAGAATCCCGAGGTTATTCCCGCCGGCAAAACCAAGGTTGGTTTTACTCAGGATGAGTCTTACTTTCGGGAATTCCCGGGCGATCATCATCGGGTCATCATGAGGGGAGGCATTATCAACAACGATGACTTCAATATCCGGATACGAAATTTTCTGCAGGGATTTCAACAGTTCACAGGTCACCTCAGGGTGATCGTAATTGACTGTAATAATTGAAACCGTCGGGTAAACCATTACCTTCAATGCCAAGTGAATAACCTGTGCTGTAAATCACCACCATTTGCTGGATTTCCCCCTTGGTATGAAAGGGGAAATGCCCCCTGGACTATGCAAACAATATCATCTTTCACAAATATAGTAATATTCGGATATTGATGCCACTTCTTTTCAACGGATCGTTTATTTTTTGTTTTTCAAATCCGCCGGGAATGTTCCGTTTCTTTTTTCATTATATTTAACGTTTCTTTCCCGGGTTAAAGAAGTAACAACTACCTGACAAAAACATCCAACATGAAAAAGCGAAATCCATCATCAAGGAGGGATCTGCGGATTCTGAGCAATTACAGGGTTCTTGAAGTGGGCGGCGGACACAATCCTCACCCCCGGTCCAACATTGTTTGCGACAAATTCATCGACACCAATTATCACCGTTCAGGGGACATCAAAGTACGGAAGAACCAGGAATTCCTGCAGGCTGATGGTGAGAATCTGCCATTTCGCGATAAAGAGTTCGATTATGTGATCTGCAACCAGGTTCTCGAACACGTGGATAATCCTGAAAAATTCCTTAAGGAACAGATGCGCGTTGCTAAACGCGGATACCTTGAAGCGCCTTCCCTTTTCGGGGAATACCTGTTCCCTAAGGAATCACACCGATGGCTTATCCTGGAAATCAACAACAAGATCGTGATGGTGGAAAAGAAGGATTACTTCCGCACCTCCCGCTTCGATATCAGCGACATCTTCCTTCACCACCTTGCAAACCATTCGCTTGCTTATAAAATGCTGACACGGAATTATCCCTGTCTGTACAACACCGCCATTGAATGGGAAGAGGATTTTGAGTTCATCGTCAACCCAACCGAAGAAAGGTACCTTAAGTATTTCGACTCTTACTGGAGCGGAGAGATGATCAGGGAATTTTTCCCTGTACGCTCAAAGCCAGGAGAAGTCATGGCCGGATTCTCTGCTTTTTTCGGCGTCTTTACGGATTTTTTCCGGAATTCCCTGAACCGGCAGTAATTTCAAGTGTACCTGATATCTTGTTATCAAAATACATCGCATTCATCATCACTGCCATTGAAAAATAGATGAGCAGGCTGTTGGGCATGGTGCCTAACGATGAATTACTGTAAGATGTAACCATAATACCAGCCATCCCGGCTGCCAGTGCAGACATCGTTATCTGCAGGCCCGGGTCCCTTATCCTGAAGAGGATCAGGTAACACGACTTTCCCATTATATAAAAAAGGATCAGCAGGTGCAATGTCAGACCAACGATACCGAGTTCAGCCCAGATAAGCACATACCAGCTGTCGGTAGCGATCTGGGAAAGAAAGGCATTAGGAAGGTATCGCTGCGCTTTCACACCCGCATGCCCGATCCCTCCCCCAAATGGTCTTGATGAGAGGTATACAGCCAGCCTTTTCTGATTCGCCAGTCGCACCTGGAGTGACGCATCATTAGGATCAAATGCCGTACGCATGCGCCTGATCTGCTGGTTTCCCTGCCCGATCATAGTATACTTAAAAAAGACATAAAATACGGCCAGCAGGATGAATCCCCCGATGGTAACTGCTTTGTTCTTTTTTAGGATAAAAAAAAGTAAAAATCCACTCAGGGGAACAACAATTGCTCCGCGTGTACCCGAAAGAAACATGCCATCCCAGGCAAGGCAGGCGACGACTGCATAAAATATCCTTGTTTTCCAGTTCTTCTCATAAAAAAAGAGGATGGAAAAAACCACGCCGGTATACGCCTGGTTGGTCCCGAACTGCGAAGCATCACTGAAAAAGGAAAAAATCCTGAGTTTTCCAAAAAGGATATGGGTTACGGCTCCACCAGAATCCAGCCAGGCTTTTTCCCAATGATCAACACCCAGGTAGTTTTGCATCAGGCCTTTCATGGTAGCGAGGATTGCCCAAATCCCCCAGATCCTGAAAAACAACCGGATCTTTTTCATATCATCGACAAAGATCAGTACCAGTGGCACAAAAAGAAGCATATAAAGTGAGATCCCGCGCATCCCGGCCAGCCACGCTTCACGGTTCCGGATTTCCGGGTTGAAGAACTGCAGCAGCCCGTATGCAAGCCAGATAGCAGCAAGGACAGTAATATCTTTTTTTGCAGGTTTCCAGTCCACCCGATCGTAAAACCGGTTAAAGATCAGGGCGATATATGTAAAAACAAGGATCCCGTCCATTGCGATGCCTACCTGGGCAAACCCTTTAAAATACCGGGTAATCCCCAGCAGGATAAATCCCAGGCAAAGCGCCGTATAAAGGCCTAAGGCAGGGTGTCTGAAGATCTGGTAAAAAAAAACGAGAAGGAAGGGGAAGATCAGCAGTGTTATCCCCGCAACCAGACCCTGGGTGGCAATCAGATAACCGGTAATTAAACTGGCGAGAAACAGCACCAGGATATACCGGGGGGTTCCGAATTTATCAGGACCCGTCGCTGTCTGAAAAGGGTTAAAGTTGCCAGTCATGACCGCTGTTGCTATGAGATCCCACCGTCCGGACGGATCTTCCGGATCAGTTTTGAATAATATTCCTGTAAACGAACATACATCTCACGGTAAAAGCCGATGCCTGCCGACCAAATCCGGCGCTGATCAAGTTCGAGTTCCTTGTCGAGAAAACGATACCCAACCACGATGCCCAGCAGCGTAAAGAGGATCGAGGCAACTGCAACCGCTTCCAGGGAATGGAAAACAAAAACGGCGATAAGGTCTCCGATCACATTCGCACCCAGCATATACATGACCTTGAGGAAATTTCTTTCCGGCTTGTTGATGCTGTCGAGGCCGGCCCCGGCCATCCTGTCGATCGGCAGAAAAAGTCCGTAGATCGAAAAAATTCTGACGATGGTCACCGTATTGCTTCCGGTAACCGGATCAATACCGAGATACTGCTTGCCGCCAAGCAGTAATACAAACAGGTGCGCAAAACAGAAGGTGAAGATACTGATCGCACACAACAGGTAAGTCATGGCACCGGAATAGGTGTAGAAAAGCCTCCGGACCTCATCAACCTTTCCATGAATACTTGCTTTTGACATCCGTGGAAATGCTGTGGCAACAAAACTTCTCAGCGGGATCTGCTGCAATTCAGCAAGCTTCATCGGCACACTGTAAAGCGCCACTGCGGTCGTGCCCAGTGGACTCAGGCTGATGATCAGCGTATCTGCACTTCGCAGAAGATTGGTCCCGATCAGCGTGAAAATGGTGTATTTACCGAAATCAAGCAGAACCTTACTGGTCTTTTTCGTAGCCTTCCGGATGTGCCGCATTCCATCCCATCCCATGGAAAAACAGATGCCAGAGGTAATGACATTTATACCCAGGTTAGCCCAAACCAGGTGTGTAAGCGACATCCTGAAAAACAGAAAATTCGTAAGCAGAACGATAAAAAAACCAATGCTGTTAATTGTCTTGATCATCATGATCCGGCCAAACCGCTGGTCTGCCTGCATGATCACCAGCGCGTTATTATAGGAGATATTAATAAAGGCAAGGATCGGGTACCATCTGAAAAACAGTTCATACCCCGATGACCGGATCGGCCCGGGAAACAAAAGGTAACTTCCCCAGATTATTACCGCAATCGTGACTGTAGACAGGATCACGATCAATGCATTTGAACCGATGTATTTCAACCGGTCTTCATCGTCCACACCTGACAGATACCTGATGATCGCCCAGTTGGTGATTCCGAAGCGGAACATTTCAATAAAGGTGGCCGACGATACATAGAGAACCCATTGACCAAAAATGTCCATCGAATAACTGCGTGCGAGCAGGGCAAAGCCTGCGAACCCGAAAAAAGCAACTGTGAAGTTCCCGGTAAGTGAGAGGAAATTAGCTTCCCTTGTGATTTTTCGAATCGTATATTTCACCTTGATAGGGGCTAAGTCTGGTAACGGTCAAAAAACTGCAGGTAAACAACTTTTTTCAGGATCCGACGGAATCTGCTCCGCTTTTTGGGAAGTTCGCCGATCACTGTTTCACAAACCTGAAGGTCTACCCCGTTAAGCAGGAACATTGGGAGGCGGTGTGTTTGCTTTAACACAGTTTCAAGAGAACCCTGGTCAGCGGGAGACCATACCCTGTTGGACCTGGCGACCAGTATCGCAAGATCAGCAGATGCTACCAGATCGGCAGGTAAAGGATAATAGAGTACAGAAGGGATCTCAACGAGATAATAATCCTGGTTCCCCATGCCTGCCATTCCATTATTCCCGGCAAGTTCAGCAGCACTCTTGCAGGAGTAATAGGTTTCGTTTATCTGATAAGTACAAATAGCTTCGGAAGGAAGAAAACTGCTGGTCGGACCAAGGAAAGGGCTGTCGTTATCTATCTGGCTGGTCTGGTAACCAAGCAGCCGGGCTAACCAGTTAAGCCTCACTGGTGTGGTTGTTTTTTCCGTATCTGTGGAGAAACCTGCAGAATAACCAATACCGGATGTCTCTGTTTTTTTCAGTGATTCTTTTGAATACTTCAGTATTGCTACCTTTTTCCCCAGTTGCCTGAGTTTCCCCGCGAGGTTATTAGCCAGGACGGTTTTACCCTCCTGTGAAAGCATGCTGAAAATCAGAATGGTCCGCGGCCCCTTTTCGCTGCTGCGAACAGGGATCTCGAATTCAAATTGCTGAACCATCATTTCAAGCAAACGGTTGGTTATGAACGGGAAGTTGACCTTCTCCGAATGCATGAGTATTTTGGGAAAAATACCAATCGGTTTGAGATTCAGTGTTTTCTCTGCTTTGTACTGGTTTCTGAGGGTGTCGTCAAAATACTCCATGACAAGCAGCAGACCCAGAACAAGGATGAAGCCGACGAATCCGGCAACGATGATCAGTATTTTTCGTTTCGTCGGGTTAGGGCTCAAGGGGTAAAAAGGCCTGTCGATCGCCTTGATATTTGAGGAGAGCTCAATATCCTGCATCTTCAGTTTGGCCATGTTTAGGCCATGAACAAGTTCGAGAAATTCCTGTTCGGAGACGGAGATTCCCCGCTCGATCCGCTTGAGGTTTGCCCCGGCAGGAGCATAAATTGCATACTCCTTCTGAAAATCCTTGATATGTTCGGCCTGTACCTGTAAGCCAGCCTTGGTATTCTCATAATCGATCACATTGGTGATCCAGTCACTCAACAGGGAAGGCAATGGAAGGCCTTCGGTTGTATGACCATAGCGGTACATATCATTTACCTCGACCCGGAGTTCATCCTTTAGTTTTTCAGCCTTCTGCTTTAATCTCGAAAGCTGCTGCAGACTGACGGTATCACCAGACCCCATGGTTTCTGCTGTCAGGATCTTTGTATTCAGTTCTGCAAGTTCATTCCGTCTGTCTACGATAGCGGTGCTTTTGATCTGGATATGTTCCTGAACCTGCAGTTTCTCTTCGATCCCTTTGATAGCCGCATCAAGTCCGGCAAGGCGGATCCTTTTGTTATTGTAATCAGCGTCAAGATCCTGTTTTGTTACCGCAATGGCCTTACTCTGCTCGTAATAGTTAATGATATTATTATCCTCATTGAACTGCAGCAGCTTATCCTCTGCCAGTTTTAACCGGTCAGATGCTTTCCTTACCTGATCTTCAAAATATTTCACAACGGCATCGGAGCGGTTCTCCTTTACCTGTTTATAATTCTTGATACATACTTCAGTAAAGATCAATAAGGTTTGCTGGCAGATCCCCGGATCATCTGAATCATACTTCAGGCTGACAAGATCACTGGATCCGATCCGGAGAACCGTAATACTTGAGATCGCTTTGATTGAGTAATGCGGGTCTGTGAAATTGAGGAGTTTGTAAACAAAGTTGGTATCGTTGCCTGCCATATAAGAACTCAGATTATTCACCGTTTTTTCATAGGCTTCAGGGTCGATTGAGGTCGGCAGATAATGTTCAATATTGACAAAATCCCTGTCAACCTGCGGGACATTGTCAGAAATACCACTGGTATCACCGGCGGCAAAATCCTCGTCCTGAATTTTAACCGGAACTTTGGAGGGAGCTGTTTTTTTCCGGAACCGAGACTGGGGGGCTATCAGTTTATGCAAAGAAACAGGCACGAGTTTTTGCAGGGTTTCCCAGTTCTTGCGGGAAATGTATTTCGGATCCTGTACCGGCAGCATGAGGTGCAGCGCCAGGAGCCGGAGGCCAACTTCCTGTTGGGTCTCTCTTGATTTAATAATGTTGATCAGATTGTCAAACGCAGTATTCGTTGCAAAAAAATTGAACGTTTTATCCATTTCAACGGTTGTGCCGGAGGCGATCCCGGTGTAGAGAATGGTCTCTGAGGAAAAGGTGAATTTAGGATGGCGAGTCAGTACAAGGACAACCATTGAAAGGAAAAGCGGGATCACGATCAGTAATACCAGGTGTTTCCGGATCAGACGGAGAAAGTCAATGATTTTCATGAGATCCTGGATTTGTGTTGTCAAGGTGAAATTCCATACCGGTGGTTTCCTCAAGCAGCATATAAGTCGTTTTGAATTCCATACGGATGGATTCAAATTCGGTTTCACTTTGTGTGGCAATTTCCGAAACTCTTGCGAATTCAGAAATAGATATGGTGCCATTGGTAAATTCCTTTTCAGCCATTTGCATGTTCACCCGCGACATCTCAACATACCTTGACTGGATCCTGATCAGGTTCTGTTTTGCGATCAGCTGATTGTACTGCTGAATAACCAGTGCCCTTACCTCTTTTTTTTGTTCTTCCGCCATGCTCTCAGCCTGTTCGATCTCAAGTTTTGCCATATGGACCTGGTTTCTCCGGTCAACAACGTCTACAACGGGAAATTTAATATAAGCGCCCACCCCGAAATGTGTCTGACTTGTTGCGGTCGCATACATATACGGAACCTGGCCTTCCTGGGTATTGGTCGAGAAATTATCAAAGGTTCCATACCTGACATCAGCCTGAACTCCAAGGTTGTTAGTCCATTTGCGCTGCACGGTTTTCAGTTTCGAATGATTCACTCCTGACTGAATGCTCCGGAAACGCACATAAGGATCATGTGCCAGGGCAGAATCAATAAGTGTCTGAAGACTAGGCAATCTCAAAGAAATATCGTCTGTAAGCGGGTTGAACTGATTTTCGGACTGTGAAAAACTCAGAACATTAAACCCCAGGAAAAATAAGAAGAGCAAGCATTTATATTTCATATCGGATCAGATGGTTCAAACCGTATCTTTTTGAAAAAGAGCAGGAATTGTCCTGAGGATCAACTTAATATCGTTCCAGAATGAGTAACGGTCTCCTACAAAATAATCCGCGTACTCATTATCGAGACGTTTTCGCTCATCTTCCGACATGACGCCCCCTTTTCCCCTGAGTTCAACCTGCCACAGCCCGGTGATCCCTGCAGGGGCCAGAAACCGTTTTGCGATCGAATCCACAGTCAGCATTTCCGCTTCATACAATGGCAGAGGACGGTTGCCTACGATTGACATATCGCCTTTCAGCACATTGATCAGCTGCGGAAGTTCATCGATACTGGTGTTGCGGATGAATTTCCCGACCCGGGTAATTCTCGGGTCGTCCGCAATCTTGATAAATGCTGATTTCGAGCTGTCGATCTCTTTTTTCTGAATATTATACCAATGATCACAGATCGTATGGACCCCGATGTGGAGAATTGGTGAACAGGTTTTGCCATCAGTCCTTTCCAAACAGCGGGGACAAGGTTTTTCAAAATCAATCTCTGACTGTTTTCCGGAGGAATACTGGTTTTTCTCCTGGGCAAGTTTTTTCAGTTCTTTATCAGCACCAACCCTCATTGAACGAAGTTTGTAAAAATCAAATGGCATTCGCCCGACTCTTTTTGAAATATAATAGATCTTCCCTTTGGACTCCAGCCGTATGGCGAGTGCAACGAGCAAGAGAACCGGTGAAAGTAAGATCAGGGCAACGGAAGCCGTTAAAATATCAAAAAGACGTTTCGACAGGGGCATATGATAAACTGCCGCGGGTGCGACAGGCTTTATATCCTTTACCCTGGATCGGAATGATCTGAGGAAGGCGATACGGTCAGCCAGTGCTTCCGCAGGGGGCAGCGGGATCACGTAAAAATCATCAACCCGTTTTTCAAATGCCTGGCGGAAAAGATCTTCACGGAATTCATAGGAAACGATCAGAAATGGAATTTCCTTTAACCCCAGGTTACCACGCAGGATATCAAACAATTCAAACCCTGATCCGCCTGAGAAATAGAGGTCGCAGAGAACAGCATCCGGAGGAGGTGAAGTTTCGAGATAATTGATGGCCGCCAGGGCATTGGCTTCTGTTTCAAATTGAATCCGGGCATTTGAGCCAAGGGTTTCAATTACATCCCCGGAAGCACCAACATACAAAATTTTAACCTTGTTTTCCATATTGTTTTTTTCAGATACCGGGCTGAAAGGCTTTCCCTACCATTTCAACGCGTAATGTATGGGATTCAGGTTCTTTTTGATCAGTTCATCGAGTTCTTCCGGATTAAACGGCTTGGCAAGAAAATCCTGGGCCCCGAGGCGGTAACATTTAACACGCTCCTTACTGCTTTCAACCCCCGACAGCATCACGACCGGCGTATGCTTTGTAAATCCCCGCTGCCGTACCATTTCGAGAAACTTATAACCATCCATGTTGGGCATCTGGATGTCGCAAATGATCAGCTCAGGGAGGTTGCCTTCCAGCCACTCCATCGCCTCCATGCCATCACTTTTACTGATGATCTCATAGCTTTTGGAGAGGAAGTTTTCCAGCAGCAGGCAGATACTGGGTTCATCATCGATAATAAGAAGTCTGGGTTTCATCGGAGAGATGGTTTAATAGATTATGGATAACATAGCAAATATAACAATAGTTGCTTTGAATAATCCCAAATAATTTTCTTTTGACAGAAAGGGCTGAAGGTGGCCCCGGCATAGCAATATAAAATCAAAGGATGAAACCTCCCCGAACAGGAAAACGGAAATAATCAATGGAGACACTCATATCATGAATGCCAGGAACAGAAGATATGCTGTTTCTTTACTGTTCCAGCAGTGCAAAGGAAACCTTAGGAGGTTTATGGGCTGCTTTACTTCCCAAGCAGGGCGTCTTCAACCACCACCTCATAAACATAGCCAGCGCCGAAATTCTTATTTACGGAAACCGTACCTGTAAAGGTTACAATATCACCGACCTTGACGACATCGAGGGTGGTGATGGTCAGGTCATAATTATCACCGGCTTTCGTACCGTCCTGTATGTGAACCCAGTTCTTCTTCATGATCTCGGGAGAAAATTTCACGACTTCACCGCTGATCTTGATCTGCTTGCCGTTAAACGCCTCTTTTTTTGTAAAAAGCTCAGCAATGGTAACTCCGCCCTGAGCTTTGGGGACATTGATCCCTGCTTTCTCCGGTGCCTTTGGTTTCCCTGCCATGGAGGGAGGCAGGTTCATTTTGGTTTTGGTGATCGGTTTCTCTGAAAAAGTCTGAACAAAGAAGATAGTCGGGAAGCTTCTTTTCAACTCCTTGCTGTAGAAGTCTTTCATTTCGCCGCCATCTTTCCAGTAATAGGTTCCACCGGCTTTGATCTCAGCCCTTTCGATAGCCATCCAATACTCATTGCCATCTTCGGAAGCCCTGATGTAAGTATAATTGTTCGTCTGCAAAACCTCCTCGGCATTGATTTGGTGAACATTGGGCGCCAGGTCGGCATTTTTCTTCATGTTCATATGACAGGAAGACATCAGGCCCATGATACAGATCAGAATAACGGAAACAGTTCCTTTTATTTTCATATGTTTACTTTTAACTATGATTTCGGAATGCAAAGCTAAAAATTTAGATTCATTCCTTAAAATAAATCAACAGCTGAAAGACAGAAATTCCGAATCTTTATTATCCAAACCGGAAGAAGCCTGAAAATCCCTACTTTTGGAAACTAATTCAATCCTCATAGTTTCATGAAAAAAAAGTTTCTTACACTTATACTGTTCGCCACCAGTTTGTTTATCTGCGCCCAGGAGAAAGTCAATCCTGACCTTCAAAGCGAATCCCGCCTGAAAACCCTGCCGGTACTGTGGATGCAGACTTCGGCGGAATACCGGGCCCTCTGCTACCAGGCCTTTAACCTGGCCAGCTTACGCGTTAATGCTATTCCACCGGCAAGCTTAAAGAAAACAAAGATGGCAATCATCACCGACCTCGACGAAACCATCCTCGACAACAGTCCGGGGGACGCCCAGCTGATCAAAGAGGGCCAGCTTCACAGCGGCAAATCATGGAAGGAATGGACCGATCTTTACCAGGCCACTGCGGTTCCGGGCGCTGTTGAATTCCTGCAGATGGCCCATAATAAGGGCATTTCTGTCTTTTATATTTCCAACCGCGACACCAGTGAAATAAGATCAACACTCACCAACCTGAAAAACCTCCAGTTGCCGGATGCTGTCACTGATCACCTGCTTTTTAAAAGCAGCGATCCTTCCAAGGAGTCAAGACGACAGGAGGTGATGAAAAAATACAAGGTGATCCTGCTGCTGGGCGACAACCTGAATGATTTTACAACCGCCTTTGAAAAAGCCACCATCCCTGTCAGAAAAAGTGAAACCGATAAAATAAAGGAAGAATGGGGAAGAAAATTCATCGTTCTTCCTAACAGCACTTATGGCGAATGGGAAAATGCCCTTTACAATTACAGCCACAAACTCACCATTCACCAGAAAGACTCCGTGCGTATCCAGCTGCTGAAAGGATTTAAATAAATTTCCTGCCAATACTGCCCGAATTTAAAAACTAAAAAACTACTAAAACTTCCCGTGTGCTCTAATAAATCCTTTCGCGTTATTTTAATTTCCTCCGCACTGATCCTGGTCTTTTTCCTCCCTCATTCAAAAGCCCAGAGACCGGATTCGGCAAGCCTTTTTTCTCAGCTTCGTACCAAAGACGAACATGCTAAATTGCATGTACTTGAAAAAATATACCGTGATTATTATGCCACCTTCCCGGTTAATGCGTGGCCATATGTAAATCAGGCGCTTCATCTTGCCAGGAAACTCCACGACCGGGAAGCCGAAGCCTGGGCCTATTATTCCACATCCTTTTATTATTCATGCCGCGGCATGATCGATTCCGCCTATTATTTCGGGGTTCTTGGATTAGATCTCAGTAAAGAGATTAAATCGAACTCCTGTTTGGTCAGGGGCTATGGACGACTCGGGTCGGTATTCAATGTAAAGGGGGATAAAGCCAAAGCCGTCGAATACCTCAGAAAAGCACTGGAACTTGATTCAACAAACAAAGACAATATTGCCTCTATCAGTTTCACCCTGGGGATTCTCTATGGTGATGCCGGCTGCCCGGAAAAATCGGTCTATTATTATCTGAAAGCCTTAAAGATCAGGGAAGAGCAGCACAACCTGATTGAAGCTGGCTACCTTTACTGTAACCTGGGGGGCCTCTATTTCCAATCACCTGACGGCGGAAAGGGTTTTCATGCCTACGACAAAGCAATCGCCATGTTCAGGGAAGCAAAATTTCCCAAAGGTGAATCCTACGCTTACAATCTCCTTGGTGGAACCTGCTTCTCAAAAAACGATTTCGAATCGGCTCTTATGTTTTACAGAAAATCCCTTTATTGCAATTCACTTGACACGCTGACAGGAATTCCCGGGACGGTATTTACCCTGACAAACATAGGGGACCTCTGGCTGAAACTTAACCGTTTTGATTCGGCAGGATACTATTACTATAAATCACTGAAGTTAATTGCCAGCGATAAAGATTACATACCACTGGCATGCAACTATCTCTCTCTCGGAGAACTGAATACAAAGATGAAGAATTACAAAAAGGCCATTGAATTCCTTAACAAAGGCCTTAACTATTCGAAAATGGCTAATTATCGTGCCCAATGGGAGGATGCTTATAATCTGTTATCGGAATGCTACGATGCAGGAGGTGATCATGAAAAAGCCTTCTATTATCTGAAAAAACGGAATGCAATAAAGGACAGTATAATTACGGAAAAAGCCAATCAGGCCGTCGCCAACATGCTGATCAGGTATGAGTCAGGAAAAAAGGATGAACAGATCAAGAGTTTAAACATTGATTCCCGTGATAAGCAGATAAAAATCAGGCTTGCGATTCTTTTTATCCTGATCATCCTGCTTCTGACCGGATTATCGGGTTATTTCGTCTGGCAGTATTACCACAAGAAACTGATGCCGAAGGTCAGGACGCTGGATTTTATCCAGGAAAAGATTACCATGGAGAAAGAAGGAGATAACCGCAGGCTTCGGGCACTTGACAAAGTCCTTCCTCCCGAATTCAGGACTGGGGGAGACAATCCTCCACCCGTGGTGGAAGTAAACAACGAGCTGAAGAAACTCCTGGAAGAACTCATGCTTAAAGAGCGTATCTTTCTGAATGAAAACCTGACGCTTTCCGAAACCGCAAAACTTCTGGAGACAAACACCGCCTACCTTTCACGCCTTATCAACGAATATTTTCATGTCAATTTCAGCACATATGTGAACGGGTACCGTATTGAGGAAGCCAAAAAAATGATCCTGAACGATCAGTATAATAATTTCTCTATGGAGGGCATTGCCAAAAGTTCCGGATTCCGTTCAAAATCAACATTCAACCAGGTCTTTAAAAACTCAACCGGATTTACTCCCAGCGACTTTGCCGTCAGAAACGGAAAAATCCGGGCCTGAACCGTTTAACCAGGAATCGCCATTACCTTCTCTCGTACTCCTCTTGTGTAATAAACCGGACCTTACTGAAATTCTCAAGGTTTACCATTCCATGGATCGTCCAGCATCCGACTGTTTCCATTTCTGTTCCAGCCTTCAGGTCCTTCCCCAGTTCCTGACGAACAAGGGCCCGCACTTTAGTGTCAGGAATATCCTTGCCATCCTTGTCAACTGCCTTGTAATAAAGAAACAAATCCTTGTATTCGAACCTGATATCCGTGAGGATCCTCATTGCAATCTTACATTCAAATCCCATGGTATTGACAAGGTTCACGGAAATCCCGGTTATTGTCCAGGACTGATCTTTTAACGGCTCAAACGGCAATGGAGTTGTTAACGGATTGGTTTTCATGCTTTCCGTTATCTTTGAATCCCATTCATCCTTAAGGAGTTGCTTCTCTTTGTCGAGCTTAAATGCCTTCTCCATGTCAGTACAGGCTTTTAATTCCCTGTCCTTTTCTTCCGTTTTATCGTAATAATATCGCTGAATGGAAGGAATCTCGCCAAGGAATTCGTTTTTGGAGGTCTTCAACCCCCCGCCACAACCTGACAACAGGAAGAGCAGCAGGCCGCATGTCGTCATTAAAATGTGCATTTTCATCGTCGTGTTTTTTTTGTGAACGTTGCCAGGCAAATGTAGAACAGTGCCCTCCGCATAAAAAACAATGCCAGACCTGATTTATAAATCCGCACGGAAAACACTTCGGAATTATGAAAAGGAAGCCTTTTCGGGAGAGGATGTAAGAATAGATTAATTGAGTAACGATTTATCAATAAAAAGGCGAAACGGATCCCTCCATTTCGCCTTTTCGCCATTTCACTATTTCGCTATTTCGCTATTGTATCCTAAGCTTCTGCGTCCTCACTTCGCTTCCCTGCTGTACCTTCACAAGATAGATTCCTTTTGCAAGGGAAGAGAGATCAAAACTTTTCTTAAAGTCGGGAACCGTCGTGGCTATCCTGTCGGAATAAACCGTCTTGCCTTCAAAATCGACCAGAGTTACAACTGTTTCCGGACTTTTCGCTCCTTTCACCGTGATGGTGAACTGTCCGTTTGAGGGATTCGGTGCGATTACCATGCTAAACAGGTCAGATCCGTAGTTGGCGATCCCGTTGCAGGGATCGAACAGGATATGCTTTGCATCGGCAGCTGAAGTAAAACAGGGTGCCTGTGGCGCAGCAGTCAGGGTAAGGTTGACACTGCCGTTTGTTTTGTCAGCAGCACTCGGGTGATAGGTTGCTGACAATGTATTGCCATTGGTAAAGGTACCTGTACCCGAAGTAGTCCATGCCAATGAAGCATAGTTTGAAGCCGTTCCGGTAACATCGATGGCTGTAATGGTAACACAGTAGGTCGTATCGATCCCGGCATTCGCCAGCGGTCCTGGTACAACAGTAACCTGTGTTGAGCCGGAAGCCGAGTTGATGCCGTCATTGACAGATACCGAGTACTGTGTATCAGTAAATGGAGAAACGAACGGATTCTGAAGCGTCGATGTAAAACCGGCAGGAATGGATGTCCAGGAATAGGTATAGGACATTGTTCCACCTGTTGCTGTTGCATTCAGCTGGGAGGCCTGTCCTGTGCATACTGTTCCCGGTGTGGCTGTTGCAACAACCCCAAGTGTGCCTAGCGTTACTGTGACCTGTGCGGTGTCTGTTTTATTCTGGGATCCGTCACTCACGTGAGCCACATATTTCGTTGTTGCAGTGGGTGTTGCCACAGGATTCTGAATACCGGAAGTGAAACCGGGAGGAACAGAGGTCCAGGAATAGGTATAGGTACCACTTCCGCCACTGGCAGTTACATTCAGCTGGGAAGATTGCCCCAGGATGATGGCCGGCGGAGTTGCAGAGGCGAGGATACTCATCCCAACGTTTACTTTAGCAGTATCGGTAGCGGTCTGCGTTCCGGAGGTAGCTGTTGCGGTATAGATCGTGTTCACCGTGGGGGTAACTACCGGATTCTGCAGCGTGGATGAATAGCCAGCCGGGTTTGATGACCAGGAATAGGTGTAGTTTCCCGTTCCGCCGGTGGCTGTTGCATTGAGCTGTGCACTTCCGCCTCCGTTAATGGTGTAGGGACTTGCGGTGGCTATTGCATTCATGTTGATGTAAACAGTAGCAGTATCTGTTTTTGTAAGTGTTCCGGAGGTTACATGCGCAACATATTTCGTGGTAACCGTCGGATTAACAGTGGGGTTCTGCAGGGTGGAAGTATACCCGGCAGGAACGGATGTCCATGAATAGGTATAGGTACCCGTTCCGCCTGTGGCCGTCACGTTAAGCTGAGAAGAGCCTCCGCTGTTGATATTGGGTGGATTCGCAGAAACCAGGATCGAAAAATTGGATCCCAGCGAGAAGGAGGCAATGCGGGTGTGCCAGTTGGAACCATTTGTAACAATGTATTCCTGAGTGTACCAGAAAGTAGAGCTGGCGCTTGGATCCACGCTGATTGCACTGTAATCGCCCCAGCGGCAGGTACCGTTCCCGTCATTCACGGTATTGGAACCCGTACCGTTGAAAATGCCCTTTTCTGTCATCGTCATGGTGTTGAGCGGGTCATTCTTCATACGTGCCGTGTACCGGATAGCCGGATACATGGTGCTGCTGGAGATCGAATACCCCATAGCTATGTTGCCTGCGGTGTCCAGCGCGACACTGCCCATCCAGCGTGAACGGGTATCAGGCGAGTAGGTCGATTGCTGATAAACAGACCAGGCTCCAGATGTCTTGCGCAGTTCATACCAGCGTATCCCTCCAACATTGGATCCGGCATTGACGGTATGATTCGTCACCATCGCCCAATGATCGCTGAATTTCCTGAACTGAAGCCGGTACATAAGGCGGTCGGTGATGGCATCCGCCTTACGGGTTGTTCCCTGCTGAGGTATCCCGGAAAGGGTACTGTTGAATGTGGTAACGGTTAACTGCAGGTAATTTCCGAATGTCGAGTTGGCTGTATTGGTAAAATCGGCATGAAACTCATATACCCCCAGGTAATAGGGGCTATCCATCATGTAGGTAAAATAGTTGGGCGTTCCTGCCGGAGGGAATGCTCCGTCACAATCTGCCGGTAAAAGGGCAAATGCATTAATGAAGGACCCCGCCGCAAGCAGCGGGGTATCTTAGAACAACCCTAACTGTTTACTTTTGTGCAAAACTGTGTAATCTTTCTCAAGCCCCTGATCACGAACATATTTCGTGATACTCGATTC
>Ga0073936_10000600_pt1 | contig 55742 bp, 46 predicted proteins | sample AliMusrvi5mmetaG_FD_87041 | JGI IMG/M metagenome (GOLD analysis project Ga0073936, IMG submission 87041) | Freshwater lake bacterial and archeal communities from Alinen Mustajarvi, Finland, to study Microbial Dark Matter (Phase II) - Alinen... | ecosystem: Environmental > Aquatic > Freshwater >...
ATCTCTGATTTTTTTCACTTTCGGCGAACTCCTAAGCATGATACACTAATATAGAATTCGCCAAACAAGAACCAAATTCCTTAAAATCTATATGAATTAGAAGACTTCTGGGACAGCCTCTCCCAGTGCTCCCGCCACTTTAAGGATCAATCCTTCTTCATCGAATCTGCGGCCTTCATAAAGGATGTTAACAGGTCAATCGGCACAGGGAATACAATAGTCGAATTGTGTTCTGCCCCGACTTCTGTAAGTGTCTGTAAAAACCTGAGTTGTAATGCTTGTGGATTTACACTGAGTATTGCAGCAGCCTGCGCCAGTTTTTCTGAAGCCTGGAGTTCCCCCTCTGCATTAATAACTTTAGCCCGTCTCTCACGTTCGGTCTCAGCCTGGTTGGCCATAACTCTTTTCATGGATTCCGGCAGCACAACATCTCTGACTTCGACTGCAGTTACCTTTATGCCCCATGGCTCAGTTGCTTCATCTATAATCAACTGCACATGATTGTTGATCTTGTCACGCTCAGCCAACAGATCATCCATATCGGCTTGGCCAATGACACTTCGCAGTGCTGTCTGTGATCGCAGATCAGTTGCGCTGCGCCAGTTCTCCACCTTAGTGATTGCTTTCCCGGCATCGACTACCTGAAAGAACACTACTGCATCGACCATAACCGAGACATTATCCTTGGTGATGATCTCCTGTTTTGGGAGATTCATGGTAACGACACGAGTGTCAATCACAGTCAATTTGTCGATAATAGGCCAGACGAAACGTATGCCTGGTTCTTTTATGTGATCGAGTCTTCCAAGCCTGAGCAGGATACCACGTTCCCACTCCCGGATAATCCTGATTGATGGTGCTATAAAGAACAAAACTATCAGAAGTAATACTATTCCAAACATTTTATGCCTCCTTTTAGTGTCGAATAGCCGCCTGAACCGTAAGCTCCAGGCCATCCATTGAGATTACTACAATTTTCGTTCCTTTTAGAACTGTGCCTTCAATTGCTACAGCAGTCCAGAGTGTACCTGCTGCAAAGACTTTGCCTTCAGGAGACAGATCCGTCCTTGCTATACCTTTACTCCCGATAATACCTTCTGAACTGCACACATAGGGTCTTTGCATGGCTGTTAGTCCAAGACTCACCATATACCATATGATCAAAACAGCTGCAAATGCAAACGAAACTACTATCAATAAAACAATCATTTCTACCACCTTTTATGAGCACTGAGATGCTTTCAATTCACTCACATCCGTGACTAATGATGTTTAATCCGTATATATTAACGTACTTACCCAGATTCAGGCCAGTCAGTCAACCGCAGTATTTTGCCATTTTCCTCGACATCTTTGACCCTCATCCTATTTTTTGAGTATAATACTTTGGGTCATCGGCGGCGTTACGCTGCTGTGGTAGGCTATACGTGCGTAAACGAAAAACTGTAATAAAAAGACGACGTCCGGCAAGTGCAAGAGTCGCGACTAAAAGTAAGAACCCGGCCTGGGCACTGGATATATTCGGGATAGCCCTTATATTGTGCTGCCCGGTGTTATTAGTAGCACTTGCTGTACCTGCTCGGAGCGGGACATTAGGATTTGGACTTTCTGCAGCTCTGAAAGTCGCCTTTGGTATTGGCGCGTATATCATACCATTCCTGCTTGCACTGCTTGGTGTAGTATTTATAATGGGTCCGCTGGAGACACTTTCCCGGCATTTAGCTGTTGGAAGCGCGGTAGTGTTTCTGGCCATTGAAGGCCTGGCATCAAGTGTTGTAGGTGTAAACTCTGCAAGTCCTGCAGATGGCGGTGGATATCTTGGCTTTGCATTTGCTTATTCACTGCATTGGGCAACAGGAAATGTCATACCTTATATATTGCTGACAGGGGTAGCGGTTGTCGGGATAGTGCACATGGTAAATGAACCGTTAGCGCATTTAATAACCAGGCTTATACCGCCTCGCGACAATACGAAGGCCCCCGCCGCCCAGCGAGAGACTGCTCGTGTTCCTGTAAAAGTCAAAGAACGTCCGGAACCGAAACCTGAGCGTGCCGAAAAAACAGGGAAAGGGATACTTGAACGGCTTTTGCACAGAGAAGAGAGTAATCCCGAGACAGCGATTGTTCCGGTTGAGGAATCTTCTCAAAAGCGAATACCGGTAAAAATTAACGGAGTTCATTCAGCCAGACCGAGTAGAGTCCGAGTGGATGATTCAAAGGAGCAGGCAGTTGCGTCCGCTGAACCAGTAGAAGAGGGTGAATACCAGCTTCCTCCATCTTCGCTTTTGAATCCGGCTCCTCCTCCTCCGGTTAGAGTTGAGGCTGAGCTCAGACTTAATATAGAGACAATTGAACGTACATTAAATGAGTTTAAAGTGCCTGCGACCGTTGTTGAAATTGCCGTTGGTCCGACAGTTGCTCGATATGAAATACAACTGGCGCCTGGTATTAAAGTCAGTAAGATAACTCAGCTTGCAGATAACCTGGCTATGCAGTTGGAAGCTAATTCTGTCAGGGTCGAAGCGCCTATACCCGGCAAGGCTGCAATTGGAGTAGAGGTGCCGAACCAGACTCGCGGACTCGTTTGCCTGCGGGAGTTGGTAGAGAGCCAACCTTTCCAGGAGGGTAAGTCAAAGCTGACTTTTGCGCTAGGCAAAGACGTTGCAGGTAATGCATTTGTAGCTAACCTGGAACGTATGCCGCATATGCTGATTGGTGGAGCGACCAACGCAGGCAAGAGTGTCTGTTTGAATACTCTCATTGCCAGTCTGCTATTCAGGGCGACTCCGGATGAGCTGAAGTTTGTTATGATCGACCCCAAGAGGGTAGAACTTACACTCTTTGATGGTATACCGCATCTGGCTTGTCCGGTTGTAAAGGATGTCAAAGTTGCAGCTGGTATCCTGAGATCGGTCGTCCAGGAGATGGAACGACGATACCAGGTATTTGAGAGGGTAGCTGTCCGTAATCTTGCTGGTTACAATGAGAAAGTTCCCAAAGAGGAACGACTGCCGTTTATGGTTGTGGTTGTCGATGAACTTTGTGACCTTATGATGCAGTGTGCAGCAGAGGTTGAGGGAACTATTACCAGGCTTGCTCAGCTTGCTCGTGCGACGGGTATACACCTGGTTATAGCAACCCAGAGACCGTCGGTCGATGTTATAACTGGTGTTATCAAGGCAAACATATCCTCAAGAATTGCATTTGCGGTGTCCAGTCATCATGACAGCCGGACAATTCTTGATAGCAAAGGCGCTGAGAGGCTTTTGGGCAGCGGTGACATGTTGTTTCTGCCGATAGATGCCAGCAAACCGGCCAGAATACAGGGGTGTTATGTTTCCGAGAAAGAGATAGAGGCACTTGTTGATTTCATAAAGAATCAGCGTAAACCAGTCTATACTCTTACACCGAGTTCAGTCGGTGGGGATGGCGGTATGAATGGTGAGGATGACCAGACATTCGCTGATGAGTATTATGAACCGTCCGTGCGTTTTGTGGTGAATACCGGATATTGTTCCACATCAATGCTGCAGAGAAAATTTAAGATTGGTTATACCAGAGCAGCAAGAATTGTAGATGCGATGGAGATGCAGGGAATCGTGGGAGCGCTTGATGGCGCCAAACCACGGCAGGTCTTGATCTCCAAACATGAAGTTGAGGCTATTCTATCCGGGCAGCAGGGAATACAATATGGCCCGGGTGGAGATGATGAAGATGAAGATGATTATGTGCCTCCTCCCATAGAGGATGAAGAAGAACAGGAAGAGTAGTAAAGTTTATTGGCAAGAATAGGTTTAGTCAGTCTGGGGTGTCCGAAGAACCTGGTGGACTCGGAGAGTGTGCTTGGTGCACTTGTAGCTGTAGGCCACGAGATAGTAGCCGACGATACTGAGGCTGATGTTATTATAATTAATACTTGTGGATTTCTAGAGAGTGCTAAAGAGGAAGCCCTTCAGGAAATACGCAGGGCAGTTGATATGAAAGATGACGGTGTTTGTGTTGGTGTAGTAGTGACTGGATGTCTGCCTCAACGCACACCTGAATTGTTCGGTGCAGACAGTGGAATTGATGCCGTGCTGGGAATTGATCCTGCATCTTCAATTGTGGATACTGTTAATGCGGTCCTTGAAAATAAAGTCGTTTCTGATGTAAGAACAATCTCGTCAACATGGACAGAACACCCGGCTAGGATGCTCTCTACACCAGGATGGATGGCCTATTTAAAGGTCTCTGACGGCTGCACAAACCGGTGTGCATATTGCACCATACCGGATATCAGGGGGCCATTCCGCAGCAGACCGGAAGAAATGGTCGTTGAAGAAGCCAGGAGGCTGGCGGAGCTTGGAGTCCGTGAGCTAATACTGATCGGGCAAGACCTGACTCAATACGGACAGGACCTGGGGCAAACAGATTTATTGCCGGGACTGCTTGAGAAACTGAATGAAGTTGAGGGTATACATTGGATAAGGCTGATGTACTGCTATCCTTCGAAAGTATCGGATGAGTTGATCTCTGCCATAGCACGCCTGGATAAGGTTGCGAAGTATATGGATTTGCCTGTTCAGCATGGGGACAATAGAGTATTGAATGCTATGAACCGGCGGGGTACTTCGGATCAGTATTTGTCCTTGATAAAAAACATGCGGGCACAGATACCTGATATTGCCCTGCGGACTACTTTCATAGTAGGATTTCCCGGGGAGACGGATCAGGAATTCCAGAATTTGTTAAATTTCGTCAAAGAGGCTCAGTTCGATAGAGTGGGAGCGTTTGCCTACTCACAGGAACCGGGGACTCCAGCAGCGTTATTGGCGGATCAGATACCGGAAGATCTCAAGGAAGCCAGGCTGGACGAGTTGATGTGTCTGCAGCAGGAAATATCGCTGCGGCGAAACCAAAACTGGATTGGACGCAAACTGGACGTAATGATAGAGGGATACACAGAGGATGGGGTGTATGGTCGGAGTTTCCGTGATGCCCCCGACATTGATGGTCTCGTATATATCAGAGGTCGGCGCGTCGAACCTGGTGAGATAGTGAGAGTAAAAATCAAACGGGCTGAAGAATACGACCTGTTTGCATAAATATGCAATGGTAAAAAATAACTGCTTAGGATCAAACAGAATCAATGTGCCGTCTATATTAGGGAGGATTTATATACTATGAGTTCAGTAACAGCTCTGGAAGCTGTGGAAAGCATTGGCGTAAAGGCCCGATTGTATGCTGCAGATAAGGCGTTTGCCTATCTGCTGGGCAAGGAACAGTCGGCAAAACTCGGGCATGTTGTAAAGAATGTTGCCCTCGCTGAGGTTACCAACCGGCTGATGAAGGACATTATGCAGCAGGACGCACGCTTTGAGTGTCTTGACAGGCGTTGGGTAACTACACTGCGTCTGGGAGAATCCGGAAGGCCTTTTGAACAAGTAGTTGAGAAGGCGCTGGGACTTGTGGGCCGATGTGTGGGTGCGGAACAGTTTGCTCGTGAGTTTTCACAGATCTACGGCAGACCTACAGAATACTATCTGGAAAGCCTCCCTCGGTTTGTTCACTCCAAACCCAAGTTCTTTGAAAATGGCAAAGGTGAGTTCGGTCTATCTGCCTGGATGCTGGATGTTACTTCTGAAGAAGAAGGTGATGTCCTGTTTGACAACTCCATCGGTAGAGAACTTCTTACAATGTGCCTGACGAGTTGTCCTGATGTCTCCTGGAATGCAGATGACTATGTACCGGAAGTCATTTCGCTTGTTGCCGGATGTCCTGGTATTTCTCTGCTTGTCTGTGCATTTCTGGCCTGGAGAGAACTGCAGGATGAGTTCGACCCGATGGATTTCTATCTGCAGGTTGTCGAGAGCGACAAGCTGATTGTATTATCGAATCAAGCTGTCTATCCTGCTTTAGCCATTGATGAGTTCTTGAAGTCACTCGCAACGATAGCGGAAGAGCTTGCAAAACTGCCGGAAGATGCTGAAGAAGAAGAGTCTGACGAGATAATTACGGTCAGTGAAACAGATAAGGAAGAGATCATTTCCTTAATACTTTCCAGAGGAAGCGCTACTGCTGAGGAAGTTCTGGAAGCTGTTCTGGAAGTGACCCCTGGTGAGTCTGCATATGCTGGTGCTCTGGAAAGCCTGAAGGAAGCCCTGGAGGGTGATGAGCGGTTAATGTGGCTTGGTGGAACTCGTTGGAGCAAGGCTATAGTCTTCCCGGATGAGATCTACTTTGTTCCGGATTCCCTCAATATTGTTCCAGTGTTGCCATATGAAACTCCTGAAGGTGATATGTTCGACCAGATGCTTGAAGAAGAGGGGCTTGAGGGTGATCTCAAAGGCGCCATTTACGATCCTCTCGCTGAGGATGTTCTGGATGAAGATCCTGCCAGAACTATGAGCCAGCATGGTGGAGACAGTCAGAAATGTGTGTTAAAATACCACCACAAACTGGAAGGCACTTTTCCGCTCTGTCAGATTAGCCCGGACTTTTTTGGAAGCGTTCCTGCTGTAATGCCCATTGCCCTAATCGATGAAGGCAAACGAAAAACCTGTTTCGTGAACAATGAAACCAGGTTGATATATGGCCTGAAGGACTTTTATGCTGGTATTACCGATGTTTCAGGCGCTGTTTTCTATATAGAGAAGACACCTGTCAGCGGTGAATACAGGTTCCGCTATGACGGTGAAACCGATGATCAGTGCGGAATCGATACAAACCGAAGTTTGGATCTGCTTGATTTGAAAGCTAGATACGAGAGCCAGGAGATGCCGGTCTACGATGTTGTCCGGGAAATTCTCGGTAAACAGGGAATGACTTTCGTCAGACTCCAGACTGAAGTAAACATTGTCCGAAGATGCGAAAGGCTGCTCATAGCTTCGCTGCTGAGTTCATATCATTGCTTCAGCGCTAGAGCAAAGAGCGGAATTTGGCAGTTCGACGGAAAGAAAGAATCCCAGGGATTCAACAAGAATAAGAAAAAATATATAAAGAAGTAAGCGACTAGAAGACAGTAGTCAGAAGACAGAAGACAGAATTAACTGGGTCTGTTTCGGTACATTGTTGCCCGAAACAGTAACAATATGTAACAGTGACAGTTATTCTGACTCCTGTCTCCTGACTTCCTACCGTTTGAAAAGGATTTCTGTTTTGGATAAACCCAGAGTCAGGTTTGCGCCGAGTCCGACAGGCTCTCCGCACATAGGTAACATTAGAACAGCTGTTTTTGACTATCTGTATGCCAGGCATACAGGTGGAACTTTTATATTGCGTATTGAAGATACCGACCGGACACGGTTTCAGGAAGGTTCACTGCAGGAGATGATGAATGGCCTGCGGTGGATTGGAATGCAGTGGGACGAAGGTCCTGAAGTCGGAGGAGATTTTGGCCCCTATTTTCAGTCTGAAAGGCTGGAGTTATATGCGAAGTATGCCCAGCAGTTAATAGACGAAGGCAGAGCTTACCACTGTTTCTGTACCAGGGAAAGACTGGAGCAGCTGCGTGAACAGCAAATAGTCGCTAAACAGCCTCCAGGATATGATAAACGTTGTAGAGAACTGTCCACAGATGAACAGGAAACCCTTCGCGCAGAGAATCCCAGCCCGGTCATCCGGTTCAAGATGAAGCTTGAAGGCACGACAGAGTTCGAGGACATTGTGCGGGGTCAGGTTTCGTTTAGAAACGAGCTTGAAGATGATTTTGTAATTATTAAAGCCGATGGTTTCCCGACGTATCATTTTGCTTCAATTATTGACGACCATTTTATGCAGATAACACATGTAGTTCGTGGAGAAGAATGGATACCCAGCGCTCCCAAACATTTTCAGTTGTATGAAGCCCTTGGGTGGAATCCACCGCGGTTTGTGCATCCTCCACTTATTCTGGATGAAAAGGGAAAGAAACTCAGCAAGCGCAGTGACACTGCAACAACGTTCTCTTCATATATTGAAGCTGGTTACATCCCCGATGCTATGCTTAACTTCCTGGCTACAATGGGATGGAGTTCTGGAGAAGACCGCAAACTGTTTACTCGAGCAGAGCTTATAGAGAAGTTCTCGTTTGAAGGTATTGCTAACCATCCTGCAATCTTTGACCTTGCGAAACTCGATGACTTAAATGGCGAATATATCCGTATGATGCCTCTTGATGATTTAGCTTATATGCTGAAGCCAAGACTACAGGCAGCAGGCTTTGTCAGTGCAGAACCCACAGCTGATGAACTTGCTTATCTACTGGCAGTGACCGGGCTAATTCAGGACCGTATGATAAAACTCTGCGACGCTCCAGACCTGGTCAGATTCTTTTATACAGAAGATACCGAGTGGGACGAGAAGGGTTTAACTAAGTGGTTGGCAAAGGATATAACTACAGAGATTCTAAGTAAGGTTGCTGCATCACTTGAAAAAGTTGAAGAATGGGTTGAGCCCAATATAGATTCTGCTGTTCGTTCAATACCTGAAGAGATGGATATCAAGCCGATGGAGGTCATCCATCGCGTGAGAATGGCAGTTACCCACAGGACTTGGGGGCCAGGTCTATTTGAACTGATGCGAGTGATTGGAAAAGATCGCTGCATCAAGAGAATAGAGGAAACTGCCAGAGCTCATAAGCCGTAAATTTGTCTAGCATCTAACTTCTAGTACAGGAGGTTCCGGGTGGCGTTTGAGATTATAGATTGCAATACAATATTTGGACCATGGCCGATTGTCCGAGCGGACATGTCGGTGGATAAGCTTATTGGTGCAATGACTAAACACGGAGTTTCGAAAGCTCTGACTGTTTCGACGTTTGGTATCTTGCACACACACGGTGATGGAAATCAGGAAACTCATCGAGTCTGTTCCCAGCGACCGGAATTATTACCGGTGGCAACACTGGATCCCAGGGGATATTTCGGTACTCCAGGCCTTATAGCTAAACTGGCTGAGGCTGGTTTCAAGATGATTCGTTTCTTCCCTCATCATCAGAAATGGGAACTCAGCCATTCGGCGTTTCAGGATGCTCTGGATGAGATAGAAAAAACTGGTTTGCCGGTCATGCTGCAGTCCGGAGATACTGGTTATCCAACCGCTCTGGCCACTCATTTTGCAGGCCGCAAGAATGTGTTCATTCTTGAAGGTGTCAAGTATGAAAATATGGCTGAAACGGTGTCGGTAATGCGGAAGCACGACAATATTATGGTTGAGACGCACGAATTGCGCGTCCCGGGCTCTTTGAAGTTTCTTGTTGACCAAATCGGTGCCGAACGGGCTCTTTTTGGATCAGGTTCGATGGTCAGTTCTATGGCGTCTGCTCTGGCATATATTATGTCTTCTGAGTTGACGGATGAGCACAAGGAGAAGATCCTTGGAGCTAATATCAAGCGGATTCTGGGAGGCTAAACATGGCTACAATTGATGTCCAGGCCGAAGTAGGTTCAACTCCGATATGGGGAGTGCCTTTCAGCGACCAGAACCTGCTTCGGAGTATGCAGAAATCCGGAGTTGAAAAATCTATTATCCTCTCCACAGTTGGAGATTCGGTAGACTTTCAGAGAGGAAACGCCCAGGTTGCCAGGATAGCTGAGGCAACTCCTGCTCTTGCGGCTTGTTTGGTAGTCAACTTCAACTATCCGGAACTCTCTCAAAAAGAGATGCAGAAATATATGGGACTGGCAAGCTTCGCAGGCATACTGCTTTCAAGTGGAAATCGTGAGCGCTATGTAGTTCTGCAGGAAGCTGAAGATATGCTCAATGCATACCGTCGGTTTATCAAGCCTGTATTCATAAGGACAACAGACAAAGATTCAATTCTTGCCGCGAACGAAATAGCCAAAGCTTTTCCTGTTATGAAGTTCATTTTGCTCGGAATGGGTGGAGAAGACTGGCGAATAGCTACTGTGGTCGCGGAGAAGACTCTAAACCTGGTTCTTGAAGTCTCAGGAAGCTTCAGTCCGGAAAAAGTCAAGTTTGCATCAGAGCGCGTGGGCTCCCACAGAATGGTCTTCGGCAGTGGTTTGCCATATGTTGACACTTCCGAGGTCAAGGCATTGGTAGAGGATGCAGATATAACAGACATTGACAAGCGCAACATAATGGAAAATACAGCTCGAAAACTGTTTGGCTGGAGAAGACAGGCATAGTATGTGTTCAAGTATTTGCTAATTATCGAGTTATCGTAATAGGCAGTATTAACTACACAACCAATCAGTGACCAAAAAAGCCGCTCTCAGGAGCGGCTTTTTGGACACTAGTTTTGAAAAAGATTTACGATCTGCGTCTGCGGAGCCAGCCAATCAGACCAGGAGCAGCTATCATCAAAGATGAACCGAAGCCTGCAAGAGTTGATGCTTCGGGAACTGCTCTTACGACGAAAGGTGTATTTAAGAATACATGGTCAGGGACAGCTATCTTTGAGAGATAGTTACCAGTGCCAACAGCCGTTTGCCATATGTAGTCTGTCGAATTGAATGTTGAATCCAGAGATGTGTTGTATACATAGGAACTCTGTCCACCTTTGGCATAAAAATCACCCCACACTGGAGCGTGGGTAGAATTAAATGTGACAATCCAGTTTGTCGTAGATACTTGTTGCACCCATGTTGCACCAGTGTTAAACTTGGTACCGAACATGCTCTTACCTGAAGGAAAGCCAGTATTTGATTGCCCTTGTGTGGAACCCGAGTATTTCCCAGTAACTCCGGCATCTGTAAAGTTGTCAGAGCATTCCAATATCATATGACTGATACCGAAACTTCCAGTCGGAGCTGTCAGTGTATACGAATAATTGTATCCTGCATTAGTTTGGGTGACCAGCCAGGAGATCGTTGTGGCTTTTCCTCCCCACTGTTTATTGCCTGTAGGACCTGACGTTAGTGCACCACCAACTGTGGATAAACTTCCCGTCCAACTATTAGCAGCCTGGGATATTGAACTAGCGCAAACCATAAGAAGCAGCGCTGTTATTGCCAAATACTTTTTCATGTTATTTCCTCGTTTTCTATTTCCAGATATTGGGATACAAGAGTTTTCATCCCTGTAGTTGTATATAACTCCAGATTGCTTACGCAATCAGTGTGATCTAGTGGAATTATAGATTTGCCTATATCAAATAGACTTGCAATAAAAATGCCAAACTAATGAAATACAACATAAACCAGTAAATATACTTTACGAATATTGTCATCCAAATAAATATGACCACATGAGATTAGTAATAATAAACAAAAGAGTCGCATAATGTGCAGTTCGTATTGCACATTGACAAGCTGTCATCACTGGATCAGGTATACGGCGATAAATATTCAGATTCAACAATACAATCCGTTGGAACTGTCTCTTTTGTAAGGTAGGTACCGGGTGTCAGATTGTCCCAGTAATAATAACCATTGCAATCAGTAACTGTAGCATTATGACTATCCATAACACAAAGATGCATCAATATAGGAAATTGATTACTTGTGGTTGATAATATAATTCATTTGAGTTCCTTCCGTTTGACCTTCCAGACGACGCAATGTACAATCAGTCATCTAGGTCCGATATATATTTCACGGAGGTATTTTGACATTGCACATATTGAAAATAACGGCTTTTCTGCTCATACTAGTTATCGTTATGGCTGGAGGGCCGGCAGAAGGAATGGTCAATGTGTTCAACTTTGACTCCGATAATTCTCTGTCAGGCTGGAAGATAGGGGTACCCGGTCAGGATACTCTGAAGCTTTCCAAGTTGTATGCAACTTCGGGGAGCAATTCACTGGAATACCATACTCCTGCATGGAAGACAGGAATGCCGGAGTGGCCTTCATTTGAGACTGCACCTGCCGTGAAGGACTGGAATAGTTATGACAGGATTGTGGTTGATATAACCAATCCAGGCGCCACAGCCCCCAGATTCTGGGCATTTCTTTCGGACAGCAAGACACCCTTCAGGAGCGGTGTCCAGTATGCGTTCGATCTGCCTGAAAGAGGATTCAAGCGGTATGTGATAGATATATCCAAATTTCCAGCGACTCTGGACAAATCGGATATGTCAATCGTTCATCTCTTTACTGAGCGTCCTGAAGAGACCCGTCTATACATTAGTAGTGTCATCATGCTCAGGCCTGGAGAACAACTCCCGGTTATCTCACAGGCATTTCTGAAACAGATAGTGCAGATCAGCAAGAGTAAGTTGAAAGATACTGAAAAAGTAGTATCGAAGTGCGAAGCAGATGCAGGTGAAGGCAGCCAGTGGGCAGTTGAGTTGAAGAACAAAGTCCGAGAGTTGAAGACCAGTCTTAACTCTACAGAGCTTTCCCAGGAGAAGCTTGCGAGTTTCAGTGAGCAAGCTGATGCAATTATTGCGCGCGCTGAGCGTGTGTCTCAGCTTGTTAAGATGCAGCGTTCCTGTGAGAAATCCGGCCTCCCGGCGGAGTCCATGCTGGTTGGTTGGGCAAGTTCCACGGAAAAGATATTGCCAAGAGAAATGCCCTTTCTGGTGAATGTATCGAAGTCGGTATCAGTGAGTGCGGCCAGGAACGAGAAAGAGAGCTTTCAGATAGCTGTCACCCCATCAGGACCGGACAAGCTTAGAGGTGTCAGTGTTTCTGCATCTGATTTACGCGGCAGGAACGCATCCATACTCTCTGCTTCGAACATTAACTGCGATGTTGTGGGTTACGTCCAGACAAAGGTCGCGCCACCATATGCTGTCCCATATGTTGGTTGGTGGCCGGATCCAATTCTCAATTTCCTCGGACCTATTGATATAGCATCCGGTGACATACAGACATTCTGGATCCGTGTCCGGGTTCCCAAAGGTCAGAATCCCGGACTATATAAAGGAAGCATAACAATATCGGCTGCTGGATCGAAGCCGGTCAAATTGGGACTGAATGTCCGGGTCAGGTCATTTACTATGCCGGATTGTACCCCTCTTCCTACAGCTATCACATTTCTTGTGCCGGAGTATAAGTCGCGCATTATCAATGAGATCTGTGGAGCAGACAAATGGAATGCAAAACTGAAGTATGACTATGCCGATTTTCTTGCAGACTACTATATAGATTATGACAGCCTTTATGAATCCGCCCCACCGGACTATGAAGTCCTCAAATATCTACACGACAAAAATAAGCTGGTAGCCTTCAATTATGGGTATTTTGGTGGGGATCCCCAGTCTAATGTGGAGCGCTTTAAACCGATTTATGAAAAATGCAAAGAGATGGGGATCATTGACCACTCATATATATATGGATTTGATGAAAGTCCGGCTGATGGCTTTCCTGCACTTGAGAGTGCAGTTAAGGCCATAAAAGACGCTTTTCCGGACGTTATGACAATGACTACAGCTTATGACCATACCTTCGGAGTCGGTTCTGTAGTGAAATCTATGGATGCCTGGTGTCCTCTTACACCCTCATTCGACCCCAAGCAGGCTTCACTAGCCAGAGAACAAGGAAAAAAAGTTTGGTGGTATATCTGCTGTGGTCCTCAACACCCATATGCCAACTGGTTCATTGAGTATCCAGCTATCGAAGCCAGACTGTTGATGGGTGCAATGACCGCCAAATACAATCCGGATGGTTTCCTTTATTACTCTATGACCTACTGGAACGCCAACGAACCCATCACCAGCGGACCCTTCACAAAATGGAATCCGGTATCCTGGACAACATTCGATGGCGATGGTTCAATTATCTGTTGCGGACCAGGCGGATCACCGGTCCCAACTATACGGTTGGAGAATTATCGCGACGGTATGGAAGACTTTGCTTATGCAAAGATCCTGGAAACCATCATTTCTAAATACCAGGCCAGAGGTGGTTCATTAAATAAGCGGGAAACAAGGTGGCTGGCAGATGCTCAGGCAGCAATAACTGTTCCGGATAAGCTGGTAAAGGATATGGCGACTTACTCCAGAGATTCCGGAGTGCTGTATTCATGGAGAGACAAAATGGCTGACCTCATAGATTCCTCCGGTATGTCAGATGTTGACCCCTGGGGTAATGACTTCGGAGTGAGGGGATTTGCGAACAAATAAGGCTTATGTGGTAGATGCAGGCTAAAAAATCTCAGACAGGTTCGATCTACCGATCTAAATATTTGCTCATCCCCCTCTTTTATTTTTTCGGGGGGATGAGATTTATTAGGTCAAATCCACCACTATAATTGCAACACCACGCTTGAATACACCCTCGGATATTTCTCTGCGTTTATTTCCTGGCTTCTACTGCGCTTAAAAAGTTGAGAGTTTTTTGCCCTATTAGCACATATTGGGGTGATTGGCAATAATCTTGCAGACAAAGTCAATATATGAAATGCCTAAGTAAAAAACAGGTTGTAATTGTCTATATAATTCGCGAAATCTGCGAATATTTCTCAGTCGAACTATTAGAGGTTTTGAGGGGTTTTGGGCATACTTGGCACAAGAAATCCTATGTAGCCGTTTACTATTCATGCTGGATATATAAGTGTTGAACAATGCGCATAAGCGACCATTTCTGTAGCTTTTTGAGCACTGGTTATCCTGATAATTTACCAGTTTAGGCAGTACTTCTATGTTATCCATAGAGGCCAACTAAAGGATATATTTAAATGAGCAAAATATTCTCTCATTATAACGATTTTTTGGTCAATTGGCATGATTCTTGCAATTACGTAGATTGAGAATACTCGCAAAAGTACGCGGGAGTATATTTGCTAGATGTTGTGAGTGATTTTCCAGCAATAGTTTTTGAATAAGGGACAAGTGAATAGCGATGGCATACTTTCCTTCTCGTTGTTGCGATGAAAACTGGTTAGGTAGAAGTAATAACAGCCAATTGGATAATGGTTGTGCATTCTGCTGTTGCATATGAATAGATGAAACATACAGACTCAGTCACAAATGTACCAGGGATGTCCTGGAAGTGCTTGAATGTAGCACAGTTATTGGGTTTGGAGCAGCGCTTGTTCTGGATGGATTGGGAGCTGTCGGGACAAACTTCCATTTACGCTGGGAGTTTAGCCGTCAGAGCACCAAACGGTACGTATTTGAAATCCGGTAAACCAAAAGTATATGGGCTCACAGAGATAAATAAAAGGAGCCAGGAGTTCAAGAAGGGGGTGAGGCAGGCAGAAGATACATTTTTTGGAGTGTTGTGTTTCCTTCACGATTATGAAAAATCGTGAATCCGCAACTGTATTTCAGTTACGAAACGTCGAGTAAGATTCACAATCAATACAATCTGTATCTAAACAAAAAAGGAGAAATGGAAATGAAAAAGCTAGTTGTGTTAGTGGCAACGCTGATTTTTCTGAGCATTGCCGGAGCTGTATTGGCAGACATACCGAATGATGCAGACCTTTACTGGTATTGGAACAGGCCAAATGGTTCCACTGGTCCAGTAGATGTCACTTGGACAACTCAGTGGGACCATTATGGGCTGGGGATACAGCCAGTATGGGACGACAGCACCTATAGCTTGTTGATTCCAAATCAGGTGAATCCAAGTGCCATAAAGACAGTATGGTGGGAAGTCAAGTGGGCTGGTGTAATTCCGGATCCTGCGGATTTGGTTAGCAAGATCAATCTTGTAGCTCCTGCCGGATATGTGGTTTCTCCCGCGGTATTTTGGACGAGTTCGGTTACATCCGTGGGACGATACTGGACATGGGAATGGACCATAACACCTCAACCTGGCAATGAGTTGATAGTCTTCGATCCATCAGTCTACAATGATTTCAAGACCGGGATGAACATCGCCGAAATTGACTTGGGAAGTAAATGCGTTCCTGAAGCATCAACCCTTATTGGTTTTGGTTCAGCGTTGGTAATGGCTGGTCCTGGAATGATCGGGTGGATTCGCAGGCGCAGAGCATAATTTGGACTATATGTATGATTTTTGGTAAAGCCGCTCTTAGGAGCGGCTTTTTTAAATTGACAATAATCATAATCAAACTTAGCTGATATAGCACCTGTATGGTCCAATTCTATGTAGCCGAACAATCTTTTTTACCGATTATTCCACATTTGTAGAACAAATGACATCGAGAAGTAATAATATATATGAAATACCTCTGATTATTGATGCCTAACATCCGTTTTATGCTCTCCAAATACAGCTTTAGCGGTAAAGAATAAGCTTTGTGCCACCCAGCCATTGCAATAAGAAAGAAAAATATTGCAAATATTTGCCGATGATACGCGTTATTGGCCTGATTGGCAACAATCTTGCAGTGTACATTCATGTAGGTTAAATCGATATACAGCACATAGTTATATTATTGAGAGAGTTTTCATTCTCAGCAATGAGAGCTTTGCGCTATATGGAAAGGAAGGTGGCGATGAAAAGAATGATGATGCTTTCCTTGTTGGTTGGATTTATGCTAATAATAGCAGCAAGCGCCACCGGAGCCTGGACCTCGGATGAGCTACCAGGTCGACCCTCACAAGTGTTAAATGCTCCAGAGGCAAACACACTGACTGGATTTGGTGCTGCATTAGTTCTGAATGGTATCGGAGTTGCTGGAACAGGTTATTACCTGCAAAGAAGATACAACCGGGATAGTGCCAAACGTTATGCAAGCAGAAAAGTCGGTCGGTTGCCATTGTTCCTGGATGCTGCAGTTTCAGTAGCCGTTCTATTGTTGGTGAGTCCTGTGCTGATGGCTATAGCTGCAACAGGTGCAGTTATTACTGGTGCACCAAAAGTTTATGGGTGCGCTAAGTTGGCAACAGCAACCACCGGAAAAGAAATTTCCGGCACGGAAGCAGTATAGCCAGGCATTGATAAGAATTGACATCAAAGAGCTGATCATTAGCTTGAGAACGAGGTGTAAGCAAGGCATATATATTGAACATTGAAGAGTGTATTATTTTACGATAGGGAATATCGTGAATCTGCAACAGTCCTTACAGTTGCGATAATCGCAAGTCAAGATGACTTACAATCCTAAAAATCTATCTAAAAACAAACAGGAGAAAAATGAAAATGAAAAAGTTAGTAATTTTAGCAGTGCTGATTCTTGCACTGTCAACAAGTGTGGCTATGGCATGGACTGGTAATGAGGTCGCGGGTTCTGCAGTTGTTGGGTCAAAGAATGTTGCTAGTAACAACGCTACATTCGAATTGAGTACAGTATTCACGATCAATGACCTGATTTATACGTCAGGAACTGGAGATTTTGCTGCGGTCGCTGCACCAATTAACCTGTTGCCGAATCCGGTTTCTCTGAATCTCACTAACCTGAATGCTTGGACATTCAATAGTGCTACATTTGGCACATGGACCACTACTGGTGGATCATATCAGTTCATCCCTGCGACTAATTCTATCTTTCTTGTCGTCGCATTGACTGGTAACTTCACACCAGGCACCGCGTTCTCTGGCAAAATTGCAAATACTGGTGTCTTGAACCTCGCTTTCACAAAGACTTTGGCTTCACAGTCTGTAAGTGGAACACTTGGTTTGGAAAAGAGACCAGTTCCTGAAGCATCAACGCTGGTTGGTTTCGGTTCCGCTCTGGCTATGGCCGGACCTGGACTTGTTGGATGGCTTCGCAGACGCAGAGCATAATCTGATCTAGTTACAGTAGACAAAAGCATGGGCATCGTTGGATTATTATTCAACGGTGCCCATGTTCATATATAAGTTATGTAGCCCAGCGGAATCTCCTGGGGTGATAAAACAGCCGGGTTATTTTTAGTTGTAAAGTGAGAAATCTTTCAATTCCATAGAATTCTGTATCTCTGGCCACTTCTTCCTAAATGATTCCTCCCACTTGTAGTACAAATGACTGATTAACTTTAGATATGATATCAGCACTAACTGTTGAATATTGATGCACAATACCTTCTTTATGCTTTTCTACTACATCCAAAATGCACGAATTGCACACTACATAATCAGTCATTTGCAACAAAACAGAACAATATATTGTGAATATTTGTCAATAGTGCGCAATATGGCCTGATTGGCAACAATCTTGCGTTATATATTCATGTAGGCTAAATCAGCTTGCAGCTTTAACAAAGTTAATAGCGAGTGTTTCTCTTTGCGCTGCTAGTGATTTTCTTTATATGAAATAAAAAAATGGCAATGATAAGAGCAATATTGCTGCATTGGTTGGGTATATTCTGATAGTAGCAGCAACTACTGCCGGAGCCTGGACTTCTGATGAGCTTCCAGATCGTCCCTCAAAGGAGCTAAATGCTCCAGAGGCAAGCACAATGACTGGATTTGGTGCTGAGTTCGTTCTGAATGGTCTCGGAGTTGCATGAACTGGTTATTACCTGCGAAGAAGATATAACCGCGATAGTGCAAAACGTTTTGTAAACAGAAATATGTTCGGTTACCGCCGTTCCTTGGATACTGCAGTTTAGATTGTAGCTCTGTTGCTTGTTAGTTCTGTGCTGATGGCTATAGCTGCAACAAGAACGGTTGTTACTTGTTCAATAAAAGTTTATTGTTGCACCAAGTTTGCGACAGTAACCAGTGGCAAAGAGATGTCCGGCACAGAAGCAGTATAGCCAGGCATTGATGACTGTTGATATCAAAGAGCTGATCATTAGCTCGAGAACGAGGTGTAAGCAAGGCATAAAATAAAAATTTTGAAAGAGTGTACTATTTACGATACGGAATATCGTGAATCTGCAACAGTCCTTACTGTTGCGATAATCACAAGTCAAGATGACTTACAATCCTAACAATCAAACAAAAAAACGAACAGGAGAAAATGAAAATGAAAAAGTTAGTAGTTTTAGCAGTGTTGATTCTTGCACTGTCAACAAGTGTGGCTATGGCATGGACTGGTAATGAAGTTGCTGGTTCTGCAGTCGTTGGGTCAAAGAATGTTACTAGTAACAACGCTACATTCGAATTGAGCACAGTATTCACTATCAATGACCTGATTTATACTTCAGGAACAGGAGATTTTGCTGCGGTTGCTCCAACAATTAACCTGTTACCGAATCCGGTTTCTCTTGATATCACTAACCTGAGTGCTTGGACATTCAATAGTGCTACATTTGGCACATGGACCACCACTGGTGGGACATATCAGTTCATCCCCGCGACTAATTCTATCTTTCTTGTCGTCGCATTGACTGGCCAATTCACCCCAGGCACTTTGCTCCCTGGCAAAATTGCCAATACTGGTGTTATGAACATCGCTTTCACAAAGACCGATGGTTCCGAATCTGTAAGTGGAACACTTGGTCTGGAAAAGAGACCAGTTCCTGAAGCATCAACACTGGTTGGTTTCGGTTCCGCTCTGGCTATGGCCGGACCTGGACTTGTCGGATGGCTTCGCAGACGCAGAGCATAATCTGATCTAGTCACAGTAGTCAAAAGTATGGGCACTCTTGGATTATCATTCAACAGTGCCCATACTTATATTTAGGCGTTGAATGGCAAATCACACATATAGAAAAATGAATATCGATAACAGTGAAGACTCTGGAATTATGTAAATACCCCAGTTGAGCCCCTAGTGGTGATAAAACAGCTGGGTTATTTTTATTTGTAAAGTGGGAAAATGATTAATGCCATAGAATTCTGTATCACTGCCCAAATCTTTCTAATAGATTCCTCCCATTTACCGAGTAAATGAGTGCTCAACTCTATGTCTCACGTCACCATATACCTTTGAATACTGATGCCATACCTTCTGGATGCCCTTCCAAACGCACCACACAACCTGTCATCTGCGACGAAACGGAAAAATATATTATGAATATTTATCAACAATGTACATTATGACCTGATTGGCAATAATCTTGCACTATATATTCATGTAGGGTAAATCAATATACTACGACAAGTAATAATTTAACCAGGAATTGATAGCTGTTGATATCAAAGAGTTGATCATTAGCTCGAGAACAAGGTGTAGGCAAGACATAGATTAAAAATTGAAAGAGTGTATTATTTACGATACAGAATAACGTGAATCCGTAGCAGTCATTATAGTTGCGATAATCGCAAGTCTAGATGACTTGGAATTAGAATAATCCAAATGAACAAACAGGAGAAAAAACGAAAATGAAAAAGTTAGTTGTTTTAGCAGTGTTGATTCTTGCCCTGTCAGCAAGTATAGTAGGAGCAACTTCGTGGACTACTACGCTCACGAGTAGCACTAGCCTTTCAACAATCACACTGAATGCATCCGCCACACCAGCTGGCTCCAATTGGCTCTGGTCATATAATGTGACTTTTAACCCATCCACAGCGTCATCAACACCGGAGCAGGTAACCAGTTTTCAGATATACTTGGGCAGCGCGCTCAAGGCTTTGGCAACTCCGCAGTCGACAGCAGGCTGGACTTTGAGCACAGTGCCGTCTGACGTGCTTCTTTGGAATGCAAATGGAGTAAGTGATGTCCTGAAAATCGGTCACACCCAGGCAACCTTTAGCTACATCCATCCTTGGGGACCTGTAGATTGGTCCAATGCTACAGGACAAGGAACTGCTAAATTGATTACCAAGAATACTTATAGGGCTGCAGTTTGGGAAGGCGATGCTCCCGTTCCTTCCTCAGTCCCTGAAGCATCAACACTCGTTGGTTTTGGTTCCGCTCTGGCTATGGCCGGACCTGGACTTGTCGGATGGCTTCGCAGACGCAGAGCATAATCTGACATAGTTACAGTTGAAAAGTATGGGCACCGTTGGATTGTTGTTCAACGGTGCTCATACTGGTATTAGCTCGCATTATTCATGATTTACTCAGCTTTTACCCCTACTACCGGGCAAAAATTAACCTTGGTGAGTAATGCAGGTTAGGCAATGAATGGCATATCAAACACATAGAATAATGAAGATCAATAGCCGCGAAAACTCCGGTATTTAGTTATATACCCCTGCTTAACCCCTCAGCGAGATAAAACCGCTAGGTTTTTATTTGTAAAGTGAGAAAATTATTAATATCCTGGATATTTGTGTCGCCGGTCATTCTTCCTAAATGATTCCTTACATTTACACAGCAAATGTGTGCTCACCTCTAGGTATTGTATCAATACTTACCGTTGGTCATTGATGCCAAATGGCTTAAATGTGACTATTCGGTACATGTAAAAGCACATAATGCGCAATATACACTTTAGCGCCTGCAACAAAACAGAAAAATATATTATGAATATTTGTCAACGATGCGTATTATGGCCTGATTGGCAATAATCTTGCACTATATATTCATGTAGGGTAAATCAATTTACTGCGCTAAGCAATATTATTTGAGAGGGTTTCTCTTTTTACGCAGTTGGTGATTTGCCTTATTTGAAAAGGAGGGTGGCAATGAAAAGAACAGTAATGCTGCATTGGTTGGTTGGAATTATTCTGGTAATAGCAGCAAGTGCCGCCGGAGCCTGGACATCGAATGAATTATCGAATCGGCCCTCGCATGTGTTAGTCGCTCCAGAGGCAAACACAATGAGTGGATTTGGTGCTGCGTTAGTTCTGAATGGTCTCGGAGTTGCTGGGACAGGTTATTATCTGCGAAGAAGATACAACCGGGATAGTGCCAAACGTTATGCAGATAGAAATGTTGCCCGATTGCCATTATTCCTGGATACTGCATTTTCGATAGCAGTCGTGTTGTTGGTCAGTCCCGTGTTGATAGCAGTAGCTACAGCCGGAGCGCTTGTAACTGGTTCACCAAAAGTTTATGGTGGCACAAAGTTGGTAACAGACTCCAACAACCAAGACACTGCCGGTGTTGAGGTAGAATAGCCAGACACTGTTGATGTTGACATTAAAGAGTTGATCACTCGCTCGAGAATGAGGTGTAAGCAAAGTATATAGAAAAATTGAGAATATGTATTATTCGCGATGAGGACGATCGTGAATCCGCAACAGCCATTATAGTTGCGATAATCGCAAGTCAAGATGACTTAGAATCAGAACAATACAAATAATATATACAAACAGGAGAAAAAATAAAATGAAAAAGTTAGTTGTTTTAGCGGTGTTGATTCTTGCACTGTCAGCAAGTATAGTAGGAGCGAGTCCGTGGACGACTACGCTCACGAGTACCACTAGCCTTTCAACAATCACATTGAATGCATCTGCCACACCATCTGGATCCAATTGGCTCTGGACATATGATGTGACTTTCAATCCCTCCACAGCGTCATCGACACCGGAGCAGGTAACCAGTTTTCAGATATACTTGGGCAGCGCGCTCAAGGCTTTGGCTACTCCACAGGCGACAGCAGGCTGGACTTTGAGTACAGTCCCCTCAGACGTGCTGCTTTGGAATGCAAATAGTGTAAGTGATGTCTTGAAAATCGGTCACACCCAGGCATCCTTTAGTTACATCCATCCTTGGGGACCTGTAGATTGGTCCAATGCTACTGGACAAGGGACTGCTAAATTGATTTCCAAGAATACTTATAGGGCAGCAGTTTGGGAAGGCGATGCTCCCGTACCCACAGTACCTGAAGCATCCACCCTGGTTGGTTTTGGTTCCGCTCTGGCTATGGCTGGACCTGGAATCGTCGGATGGCTCCGCAGACGCAGAGCATAATCTGAAATAGTTAGTTACTAAGAATGGGCACTGTAGCTTATAATGCAACAGTGCCCATTCTTTTGTTATGGTGGTAGCAATTGTCAAAACGGGATATAGAAAAATGAGAAGTATCAGTGAAGACTCTTGCACAGTAAATACAACCCGACCTAAATGTCGAACCAATGGAATGGTTGGGTTTATGACATAGAAAACCGGATATGTAAAAGTTGGCTATAGACTCAGTATCAGGGGTTCTTTGATACGTTTGTAAGTGGGGAGAGGTGCCACATGTATGCATTATCCTCTGCAAGGATAAATATGCCCCCCGCCTTCTCAGGTAAATGGCAGGGGGTATATCGTGTTGAGAAACAAAGCCTCTATGACTTATTCCATGACCAGGTTCACTTTACCGCTCTGATTGCAGCATTGATCAGATAGTAAATAATATAACCAATTACAAGGATCACCCCGATACTCACTGCGAATCTGAACAGGAGAGATACTGCACCAAGTAGAATCCAGAGCACTTTGAATGCAACTGAAATGGCTACCAATCCTAGAATGACATAGAGTACAATTCTTAAAGGACTTGCAGAGTCGTTCATTTTACCACCCCTTTAACATTGGCTTGCCAGGAGCCATCTTATTATGGACTGTATTTGCAGTTTTTGGTTTAGGTGCTGGCTTTGGCAGGTCTTTGGACGACTTGGCCCCGTTCTTCAATAGAAACGCTATCATATCTGCTTTGCCTGCTTGTGTTGCCATGTCTAGCACGGTTTTATTGTCTTCAGTGAATGCATTGATCTTTGCTCCACGTGAAAGCAGAATTTGAGCCATCGGCAGGCTGTTACTGCGTACTGCGATCTGAAGACCAGTGGTACCGCATTTTGCATTTCCATCTGCATTTGCACCGTGATCCAATAAATAATTGAGCATCTTCAAGTCACCTGCCGTAACAGCGCAGTTGATGAATGTGCCACCCTGAGCGTGAATCTTATTGACCAGGCCGGGATCTTTTTTCAGGAGTTTATCGATCATCTTGTAATCGCTGGCATGTACAGCAGTGAACATTTGTTCTGTTAGTGGCGAATTTGGGTTGGGTTTACTTTGTGCACGAGACTCATTCTCAGGCTTTTTCTCACCAGTTGAAGATATCACGGTGTTGAGAAATATTGAAGCTCCAAGAAGAACCACTACTAATATAATCAGTTTATACATACAGACACTCTCTTTTCTCGGGGAATACCCGACATATACACTATTATTATACTATACGTGGATTTGTTGTAAAACACGCCCGGTATTTTCATTCAATCTGGATTGACACATATCCCCAAGAAGACATAGAATTTCTGTGGGACTTGTGATTGTAATTGTCCCAAGGGATTATTATGCCTGTAAAAAAAACCATAGATACACCCCGCGCCTATCTCCTAAGGGGAGATGATGATTATCTGAAAAATCTTGGATTAAAAGAACTGCTTTCTGAACTGGTCTCAGGAGATTTTGGGGATTTTGATTTTGAGCAGATGGATGGAGACAGTGCTAGCAGCGATAGGGTTATGTCTGGGGTATGCATTCCGCCATTTGGTGCAGATAGACGTGTGGTTTTGATAAAACATGCCCAAAGAATACCTGTTGATCAACAGGAAAAGCTGGCTGAAAAGCTTCTCAAGATCCCTGAGTCTGGATGCTTGATAATGATTACCCCTGCGCCGGATAAGGATGATGGTAGAGTCAAGAAAGGCAGTGAGGTGATTGGTGAGCTTTCCAGAGCAGTCCGGAAGATAGGAAAGGTTATGGAATATGGGGGAGGCAGACCCAAAGACCGAGCAGCAGCAGCCAGGGAATTTGCACAGTCTTTGTTCAGTCAGGCTGGCAGAAAAATTGATGCCACTGCGTTGACGTTGTTCATGCAGAGAGTGGGATCGGATTTTTCTACTGTAAACTCAGAATCAAGAAAGCTTATAGACTACAGTGTTGACTCCGGAAAGATAACCCAGTCTGATGTATTGGCGGTTACCAGCGAAACTCCGGAGGATCGGATATTTGCACTGGTTGATGCCATTGCAGAGCGTAACCAGGTGGTAGCTTTGAGATTGTTGGATGGGATATTCCAGGTAGGTGCAGATGCCAATGCTGAGGCACCCAGGACTCTCTCAATGATTGCCCGTCAATACCGATACATTCAACAGAGCCGGCTTATTATGGATTCCAGGAACCGTTCATTAAGAAAAGAAGACTTACCAGACAGTGTAATAGATATGTTACCGACTTCAGAAAATGTAACTGACTTAATTGGCAGGCAGTCTTGGCAGGAAATTAAGTTGACCAAACAAGCAGGTAAACTCACTGAAACTGATATAGCTGATGCATTTGGTGCATTGGCTCGTTGTGACCTGCGGCTAAAGGGTGCTGGTGCCGTTGAAGACCCGCGTATGGCGATGGAACTCCTTGTCTGTGAGCTCTCAAATCCATCAAAATGATCCACAAAATTCAGTATTTGCTACTATAATGGCTTGAGTGCTATAATAACTTATCGGGGCGTAGCGCAGCTTGGTTAGCGCGCTAGTTTTGGGAACTAGAGGCCGAGAGTTCAAATCTCTCCGCCCCGACCACAAATTGAGTTCAAAATAGGCCGAGAGGTTTTGTGGTGCGCACGTGGTGCGCACAGTCTTTTTTAACTCATCTTTCTCAACAGCCTTGTTGGAGTCCTCCAAGGAACCACTGCTTCCATGTGTTCAGGTAAGATCTGCTACAACTTGCTCGGAATATCCCCTCAAGACCATAAAAATAACCTCTAATGAGAACGCTTGCCAATTCGAGTAATCACCGATATTGCCGTGCGCAATCTGTGCGCAAAAAAAACCCCCTGCCTGAACAGAGGGCCGGTGGTAATTCTAACGTCGCCATGTTCCAGCCATTGCTGACTGAACTACATCACGTTCCACCTGATCAGCGATTCGTTGTTGATTTCTGGTGGGTTCACCAAGAAATCGGTTTATTTCTGATTCTTTAATTCTAAACAAATGACCAATTTTAGTTGCCTTAAGTCTGCCATCGTGAATCATCCGCCTGATAGTTGGCAATGATACCCTGAGCACGTCCGCAGTTTCTTTCGGCGTGAGTAACGTTACTGTCATCTACCTCCTTTCCATATTTGATTATTCAGTTTTGGTGCTATTGTTTGGTATAACCATACACCCATAAAAACATGAGTGAACAGGCAATTTACCAAACGGGTAACTACTAAAGAGCTAGCTCTTTAATACCCACCTCTATATTCTACCTCTTGGTAGCGCTTTTGGTGCACACAATTCCAAACTTTGCCCAAGAAATCATTAAATATTGCTTTGCATGTTATATGTAGAGATGTTTACATGAATCAAGTGTCGATTCTAAGAATGAGAATAACTGAAAGACCTGACGGATTGGCTCTAAAGAAGTTACAGCATTAGTATAGCAGGCGTATGCCTGTCTGAACGTCAGGGACATGTTGAAACTCTAAATGACACAATTATCGGAGTGTGACCGGATGCCAGCAGTTCAATAATCATGGTGATGATCACCATCTTTATATTCGCTGCCACATGACCAGAGGGCTAAACATAGAATGTGGTTGCTTCACTCTGTCCAGCAATGGTAAAGTAGGTTGGGATCTGATTGCCAGAGACGTGCTCACGCTGGCGGCAGCAGTAATAGTGTTCTTGCATGTGCGTATATGGAGGATGATGTGCCCTACCGTGAATTAAAGATTCTTTTCCAGGAGAACAATTCGATTATCTATCAATTCCATCGCCGTGGTTTCAGCCATGAGGTTTCGGAATATCTTATTGAGTGGCCATCTGACAAGGTCATTCTTCTTGATGGGCAGAATGTTTTCGCTCCAGACATGAAAAATAGTATAAACGATAACGGGCACCTGTGTTTGTCCTGGAAGAAACGCCCAGTGAGTTCACAGCAGTCACAAGAAAGAACTATTGAGTATACAAAGCAGGATCTTCTTATGCCGATAAATATAGAACCAAGACTTTGGAGATACTCTGAGCGTATCAAGATCAAAGGTAACGACGACTGCTATTTTCGTCTGCATCTTCACGGACATCGCAAACGCCTGAGTGCTGTAAAGGCTTCCTCCAGAGCTGTCTTTAGGGCGAAATCAGAAGGTTATATACATAGCTGTGGGGCATTCAAGCGCAACGGTGGATGTTCGGATCATAGAGTCAAACCTGGCTCTTTAGTGAAACTCTTACCGACCGAATTAGCAGATACCAGATTTCACTGCAGCGGAAGTCTATTTATCAACTGGGTGATTGAGATTGATGAGAATGTTCAAAAGACGATCTCGTAGATGGGTTATACACTATAAAAGGAACGTGCTCAAGTTCCAAAGTGCTGGAATACGTTTGTTTGAGTGCACAGTTAAGCGAATCATCATATAAGAAGTTTTCTTTGATACCAAGCGATTCAATCGTATTACTTCATAACGTCCTTTATGCTACACTAAAATGATACCACAAAAAGACTCGTGTTTGTGACTTTGCTAATTAATTGGCAGTGTTTTTTCTATTTATTTGGCACCCTGTAGCTGTCAGGTAAGATGCAATGGACAGGTTCTCACAGGCAGTTTTTTCATCAGCAAGAACCAAGCAACTGAATCAATCCACTTGTGATAAAATTGAAGTATGAAAATGCGTATGTTTGTGAATGCCTTTATGACTCTTGAGACACGGATTGCTGTTCGTTACCGACCAGTATGCTGCCAGCACTCCGGAAGCAGTAATACAGGCCAGGTCGAGACATAAGAGCATTGCCATCCTTGGCCAGTATCGCAGGGAAGCTAACGTGTTTGCTTTTGACTACTTATTGGCTGTGATCTAGCGAGGATATCAACATGACAAGCATCCCAGATGAAATAGGGGTCAACAGAGGAAACGGAATAAATTGCACGCTAAGCTTTTGTGGAGGTTGGAATCCAACGATATATAGTCAGCACATACATACCAAGGTTCTTGCCCGCCGTTTCCTCTGTTGACCCCATCTAGCGCTAAGATGCATGTCATATATGGGACCTATGCAATTCTGGCAGCCTCCATTATATTTTCTGTTCTGCGATTGTGCCGTGCTGACCTAAGCTGTGCAACAGCTTCTATTCCAATGAGATTCCCGAGGCAGCGAATTTTATTTTCGGCGAAATATTCTCGCCGAGTCTCCTACTCATTCTCTGGCTTTCTTCCGCCAAACACCGCAAAGTTGAGGTAACGCCAATGACACGCAATGTCAACAAAGCCAGCATACTTCAGCCAGGCCATCTGATCCCCAAGCGAAGCGGGGATATCCTCGTCTTTATAAGTGGTGAACCACTTCATATCATCCTCACCGTTGAGTTCCATATACTTACGCCATAGTGTGTGATATTGATCTGTAAGATAGTCAGAGTCACCCAACACTATCTCTCTATTCAGGAAGATTCCACCAGGATTGAGCGCGATGAAAACCTGCTCATACAGCCTTTGTTTCTCGGTGTTACTCAGGTGATGAATTGACAGGCCGGATATGACTATATCATAACCCTCACCGATGTTGTCCTCAGCAAAGTTCCCTTGACGTGTAATAAGGCGGTCCGAGTACTTTGAGAGATTGTGTCGGCAGGCATCAAGCATGCTGTCAGCAAGATCGAGCGCAGTCACTCTTGCATTCGGGAATGATCTCAGCAGCAGATGAGACAGTATCCCTGTTCCACAACCCAGATCCAAAGCCGTCAGTTCGTCCGAATGCTCGAACGGTATTACGGCTAGCATCACCTCATGTTGTTCATTATAATGAGGTACCAGTCGGTCAATAAGGCTATCATACTCAAACGCCTCACTTTCAAAGTGATCACGTACCTTGCGTAGATTCATGAATTGTACTCCTTTAAGTACTTATACGATCATATCGCATCGTATCGTAAAGTCCCGACCGCAATTGCTCGATAACTTGCTTGTCCATTGATTCTATCCAACCTTGTTGCTGATTCCTCGGTCTAGTGCAGGTCATTATCGGCAAATTCACCAGCCAACACATTCTCATTTGCGACGAAATTTGAGCGGATTGTTGGTTAGAAGCCTGGGCCATTTACTTGGCGGCTCGATTGTTGGTAATGGTTACATGGGTGGCTGGAGACTTGTCCGTAAGACCGATCTTGTCAATGCCATTTTCGTATTCTGTACATCCGTCTATCCGGACATTGTCAATAGGAGCATTTATTGAGCATACGCAGATGCCATAACCAGCATTGTTGAAGCACTGCGTGTTTAGAATCTGTAAGTTAACGACTGTCTCACCTTTATCCGGCTCAACATCTATACCACTATAAGGCAATGTCCCATGAGTGTTTTTGAAGATGGAATGTTTGATTACTACACCATCCGCCGATGTAACTGATAAGCCTTGACGACGATTATTATCACCAACTACCGAAGAAAGTGTAATGTTCCTGCTGGGAACTTTCTTGCCTGTTGTACCGTTATTTGCACCGACTTCAAAACCATCTCCCCAGCAATCTCTGCAAGTGGTATCTTCGATCAATATATCATTGGATCCATAGACTCCAATTCCCATCCCCCATTCTCCGGTAGTACCCACGTGACCATTACGTTCTCCAATTAATGTACCCCCGAGAATCTTGACATTAGAGAGTTCCCAAACGCAAATAATGAAACTATTGCCCGAATTACATGGTATTGCTTTAAGGGTGGCGCCTTTCTCCATTTTGAAGGTCATATTGCTTTTGAGAGTGAGAAAGTTACCTCTCGTCACGTCAACCATATAGGTCCCGGCGGGTACAAGTACAATCCCACCAGTGGTAACCGCGTTGATGGCTGCCTGAATAGCTTTCGTGTCGTTGGTGCGACCATCACCAGTCGCACCATAATGTTTCACATTGACGATAGCGCCGGAAGGACTCTTGCAGTAACCCTGCACTGATAACAGCAAAGCAAACACAAGGAAATAGATTATCTTTCGCATGACACAAAACCGCCACAGTTTATAATCTCGACCGAAACGTGATGTTGCGCCCGCTGTTTCAGCGAGCCACACGGAATCCTATATAGTCGCTGTCCATGCCTGGAGCGGTGCCACCGCTCCTTGGGCCCAGATACCAGAGTCTTGCAGCACAGCGGACGGCAAGGGGGGGGTCATCCCAGCATGCACCTCTCACGTATCGGAAGGCATTGGTGTGGTCAAATGACTCTGAGGCACCCGGATATGATTTGGCCCAATCCGACACCCATTCATAGGCATTGCCTACCATGTCCATGCACCCATAAGGACTCGCGCCTTCCAGGTAACTGCCTACAGGAGCGCTCTGATTCGTTCGGTATCCGCCGCCAGCGGAATTGTGACCGTCGGCGCAGTTGCACTTATCTGCATCCCAGATATCGCCCCACGGCCAAATACGTGAATGTTGATTCTGTTCATCCCAGCGCGATGCCTTTTCCCATTCCGCCTCAGTCGGCAATCTCGCCCCGGCCCACTTGCAATAAGCCTCCGCTTCATAATAGGTGACGCCTACTACCGGATGCCTGTCAGTCTGTATAAATCGTGGATGTGCGAACCCGTGTCCAATCCATTCTTGCTCACTAGCCCAATGCTCCGGTTCACTACGTTTTTCATTACTATTCGGTCTCACAGTTTCAGTGAATGCGCCGTACATTCCCGAATGTACGATTAGGTCACTCTCCTTCCACATCCAGCCTTCAGGTGACCAGTAACTCGGATCATCATAACCACCAGATTCCGTAAACTGGCGATACTCACCACGCGTTACTAGACATTTGCCAATACTGTAAGTGGGAAGGTAAACAGAATGTTGGGGGAGTTCTGCCGGACACGAATACTGTTCGTCGCCGACACTACCCATCAAGAAAATCCCCGAAGGGATGGTTATCAATTCTCCGATACGATCATCGGCGCTGACGGTCATGGACATAGTGCTCTCCTTCTATTGATGGGATTATCCGCATATGAGATATTTTCAATTCCGGTTACCGCCGATTTCTCAGCTCGCTTGCTTCTCCCACATCACCCATACATTATAGCAGAATCCGAAAGCTGGACAAGATTGCTGAGGTTTTGGGAAAGGGGCCGAAGCCCCTTCCGGCATGTGCACCTATGTAAGTCCGACAACAAGATAGCCTTTGAATTCGCCGGTCTTGATCTCTAGTGTTGAGCAGCTGCCAAGAATTGCTCTTCATCGAAAGTCAACCTCGGCACTGAGGAGCCTTCAGGATAAAAGTTCTCGAACAGATCCCAGGCGGCTTCCTTTTCCAAGTCGCTATGGTAGTTAGGACCGTAAACATACAAGCACTCGTCATCTATAGCATTCCGCGTAATCTCTTCAAGCTCGCTGCCATGCATTGACTTTAGGTAGTTGGCTTGGACTGCATACCTTACACCACGTTCATTGGCAACGGGAATTACAATGTCAAATTTCTGAAGGCTTAACCCCTCTCTGATGGATTCATCAAACCATTGTATAACAGGTAGAGACTTGATGCCAGCGGCCTGAAGATAATTGTGTGTTACGGTGACTTTCGATGTCCGAAAACTATCGGCGAAGAAAATAGGTACACGATTAAGGTTACCGGATAATGAAATGGGCTAGTTATATTATGTATCCAGAATGCAATTATGCGTCTGCCTGTGGCTACCCCAGCATCTGGCAATCACTACTGGAGACCAGGAAAGTATCTTGGTAGAAGGTTTCTCAGATCATCGAGAACAGTATCACATACCGGCAGGTCTCTTATGAACGATCCGAGGTTGCCGTCCCAGTGAGTCCTTGCCTCTGATACAAGGTCATCTGTGAAGAAATCACTCAACTCAGCGTAAGATACCCCTTTATGCTTACATTTAAGTAGCAGCAGTTCAGGAAGTAAAGCCTTGTCGATATCTTTTTCGAAATCCTGTAATAGACGCCAAAGGTCATAATAGTCACGAGCCCGAGGCCGATTCCATCCGCGGAGAATGAGTTTCTTATGGGTCTGAAGCAGACTGCGCATCTTCTCAGTTATAATCTCCTCAAGCCTATAGCAGCGAACCTGGGCTTCTATTTCCTCCTCATAGCCATGAATTATCGGCCGTAAATCCGGTTCAAGGATCACTGGCTCATCGTGGTTGATCTCCAGTTTAATTCTGCATAATGGTGATGGGTGCCAGGGAAACTGAACCCGAATAGTGAATGCTTCCTGGCCTTGCGGGTGCGGATCTCGTTCCAGATAACGGTCTACTTGTATTGTAAATGGACCATGTTCTGCCAGCAGTTGAGCCGTATAGTTAGCGGCATTGCGTACAGCGGCTTCAAGATCGTCGCCTTTCGGAGCATTGATTGTGGAGAAGTCCAAATCCTCTGAGAACCTGTAGTTCCCGAATATCAGCTTCTTTAGAGCGGTGCCGCCCTTAAAGATCAGAGACCCGGAAAGTGTTTGCTCATTGGCTATGCCTGCAAGAATGTAGGTAAGAGCATAGTCTTTCTCGACAACCTGGATATTGATTCCCAATATACTGGAAGATGCCTGCAATCTCAACTTAAGCGGCTTCAAAGAGATACCTCTGATTCAAGATTATTCTGGATTCCCCAGCGCTTATCGCACGGACCAATTTGTGGTCTAGTGGGATCAAGAATCCGGAAACCACTTGTGGGTATTGCGGCCAACGGTGCGGTAATATCTTCCTTGATTCCGATTTTCTCGAGTGACCATCCCAGTCTCTTGGCTACTGAACCCTTCCCATAACGTATGGCATATTCTACAAGCCTTTTAACATCGATTTCATGAGCCTGCTCTTCCAGAACAGCGAGTGCCTCTCCCATTCCTCCAAACAATCGTGGAGATGCGAACATATCCAATAATGTCCTTTCACGATCAGTGATGGGTATTCTGAAGTTCTGGTCGACCCATATCTCCTCTATCCCGAAATAGTGTTCAGGCTTGATGTTGATATACTCGTACCTTACTCCTCCAATCTCCCAGGCGTGGTGGGTCCGGCGAGAAGAATCAGGGGACTTGCGCATACTGGGAGTGACAACCTTCTTTGGGGTGATTGCAGTTACTACCTGAGGTACCTGCTGGGTGAAGCCATGATGGTGCATAGCTGACCAATGACTTATAGCTGAGGGTTGAACTATTTGGGTTGCTATTACAAATGGATGAATCTGCATATCCCCAGCCAGAGATCCCATCCCTGCGTAGACACCTTGCCGAAGTCGCATTAGCCATCCGCTGCGTACAAGCTGTGCCAGCAATGGACGAAAATATGTGGCAGAAATACCAATCCTGCTGGCAACTATTCCGGCATCAGTAGATGAAAACACAAAATGGCCTTCGTTTGCCAGTTCGCGCAACAATCTAATTCCCTGGGTATCTCCATAACCAGCAGATAAATCTTCGATTCTAGTTTCCATATTACAGAGTATACTGCGTTAGTAATATATAGTCAATATAAACGTAGCATGATCTATATTATTATCCAATGTTGATTACTCTGGTAATATGCGTATTTCGGCGTTTCCGAATAGGGGTCAATAGAGGAAACGGAATAAATTGCACGTTAAGCTCTGCAGTCATGGATCTCCGTTGCCAATCTTTTATCAGGTTCTATATTTCTAGCCATTACCAGACAAGGGCAGTTGCAGCCTGGACGATTGAACACATATGAGAATATGCTACACCCTGATGTGCACAGCTTGTAAGACTGCATGCTTGAGATGTAGGGTATAGATACCATATCTAGCTGCTTAGTGGAGATGGCAAATGCCTGATTCAGAATCCGATTTAGTCAGACAACACATTGAACGTATACGCCACTTGGCCGACAGGATTCGGTCGGAGTTATCCTCCAGGGAGCTGCCAATTATCATCAGCCAGGGGACAACAATCACCGACCTGAACGCTTATGCCAGGATCGAGGCAGGGCAAGCTCTATGCTCTTCTCCTGCTCTTTATCGACCTGCACGTGCGAGACTCAAACTGTTAGGGATAGAACCGAAGAAGCCAGGACCATAGTTCCAGCATGCCCGTAATCCTCTCCTGGAGCCGATTCTGAGAGAATTGGGATCAAAGATGCGTGCTTGTTCAGAGTGTAAATCTCATGCGCTTGTATAATGAGATTCCTGCATTGAGGCTATTATAGACAGCCTGATTTCCAGAGCTGATTTACCAGAATCCAATTCCAGATACCTATATTTCAGCCCGGGAGTGTAGGGATGTATGGTGTGTAGGGTATTAACCTCTATTCATTTCTTACAAGGAGGAGTCTATTTACAGTATGGATAACACTCTATCGCTTTTCGTTCTGGGTCTACAACCCTACATACCCTACACAGATTACCGTTTTCACGCTCAAAACGAATGCCGATGCTGTTTATAACCCTACACTAACCCCTACATTGATTTGCTTCCCACGCTCATATTGGATGCAGTTCAGTGTAGGGTTGGCGATCAACCCTACACCCGGTGAGGCTTTAGTCAGACAGTACCGTCCAAGGCTGGCCCTTGCTATTTCTCGGCATCTTCTCGAGACGCAGATTGCGTGCTCCATATCGCTTTTCAAGACGGGCTTTGAACAGGAACCCGATCTTTGAGCACTTGTCTCCGTTTCCGGATATTGCTTCTGAAACAGATTCAGGTATAGCATTGGAAATATCATTACCATGAGTGATATCCTCAAGCAGTTCTTTTGCCGTAATCGGCACTGCCCCGTATATCCTCTGCCAGGCTGCAAGGAATGTTTCCCATTCACCAGATTCTGAATCAGACTGCTCCCAGAGCCCATCCCGGTTTTCCAGGAAACCAGAAACTCCGGCGTGTGCCATGATACTACCGACTATGCTGCACCATTTCTCGAATGATCCGAAAGTCGGAGTGGGATACGTGGGACAACCATCTGCGTACCAAAATCTGCAGAGTGTTAGCAGTGCTACGAGTAACCGTTCCCGGTTATCCTTTACCCACTCTTCCAGGTTCGGATGCAGAAAGCCATCTCTTTCGTGCGGCTTTGCCATCTCCGGGTCTATGCGAATCCATACGCACCGTCTGGGCATGTCGCCTCCTATTTGGATGTTGTTTCCTGTCGCCAGCCAGGTCGTACGATTTGGGAGACTTTTCATCTCTGTGTTCTTACCGAAAGGTCTATTTTTCCAAACACCAGCAGTCAGTAGCATTGTAAGGTGTTTGCTTTTCAGAATATCGCTCAGATTGTCCAAAATGACCAATGGCGATCCTTCCGACAGTGATGCTGTGATTTGTTTGGACCATTCTGTCTCCTGTGTGGGTGTATCCGTAAATTCTGGCACTGTCTCACTGTTGATTCTCCAGATAACTCTTGCTAACAGGGTCTTTCCGCTCCCGGCTGTCGGTGCGTCCAGCAAGAAAAGAGGCATTATATCATCAATAGCTGGTTGCATTATAGGTGAAAGGAGCATCGCTATCATATTAGCCCTGCTTGCCTGGCAATCAAAGGGGAAATCGTGCAGAAGCTCCTCTATCAAGGCGAGTGCTGTCTGCACTTGTTCCCTAGTTGGGTTTTCAGGAACCTCTATGGTTTTGGAATCTTCTTCCTTGTGATAGAACAGCCCGGTCACTGAGTCGTATCCTGGAACTTGCGAGACAGTCCCGTCTGGTCTGATGGTAGGAGACTTGACGATACCCTCAATAATAGGGAATGACCTCATACCCTCAGTTAGAATATAGGTTGTGATGCCTTTTGGAGGAAAGACATTTTTCAGCCCTTTTTCAGTTACATGGACAGTGTCGCAAGCCTTTGCCAGCATCGCCGACAAAATGTTAGTGGTCACGGTCTGGATCACAGGACCCTTGCGCTCATCATTGATTATTCTGCACAGAGTGCCAGCGCGGACGAACGTAGTCGGTGGTACATTCGATTCCTGCAGTATTTCTATTGCTTCATCTCCAACATCATTCAACTGGCGGTCGTTTATCACCAGCGTGGGACAATCAGCATCCTCGTCCTGCGATATTGTATATTGCAGTTCTGGAACGTCATCCTCATGCTTTTGATCCGGCGAATCTGCTCTCTCAAAAACCTGTATCACCTTACTGGGGACAATAGCCCCTGTATTTTGTTGAGCGGTTGTTGATTCAATTTCTTCTGCATAGTCGACGGGTCGCTGGCAAGTATCAGTGTCTGAAAGTGGTTGACTTTCCATTTCGTTAAATGGTTGCATATCTGAATACCTTTCGATAAGCCCCTTAGTATTTTGCAAGGAAGCCGGTATTGGATCAATCCGTTGCCACCGCTGCAGATGAGCTTACGAATGTATTATAGGAGCCAATGTGTAACTTATTTGTGTAACTTTAATTGTGTGCAAAATCGTATAGTTTTGAGCTCAGTCGTGTAGCATAATCGGTTACTACCAGAGGCAACGATGGTCCGGATTCACCTGCCTGAGGATGATATGAAGAAGCCTTCCGGGATTATACTTCCGGAAGGCTTATGTTCTAGTGTTTGCTATTGCTGTCTGACATAGATGGATGTCTAGCCACAATGACACACTGGGCATTTGCTGCAGCACTCAAACGGCATCCCGACTATCTGGTTCACACAAGGTTCAGAATCCGCATTATTTGCAAGAAACATAGCTTGCCTCTTCAAGTCATCAGCAATTTCATCTATGAACTTTTGGACATTTAACAGAATATCTTGGCCCATCACATAGTTCAGGTCTTCATCCTCAATGTATATCAAAATCTCCAAACTACAGTCATCATGTATCCACATGTATATGCTGGCTTCTTCATCCGGCAGAGGATCCATTCGCGGAGGGTCGGATGTATCGATGATGTAAGATTCGGCAATGCTCTTGGTGCACTCGGGCCTTTCGTTACCATGCACACAGGTATTTGGTTGGTTCGGGAACAGTGCTTTCCTGACGGCACCTGTGAAGTTGACTGTGTCTAATGGCACATTTAGAAACAGAAATTTGTCGACTTCAATTTGTGTGATGCGCTGGAACCAGAGTTGCCGATCTCGGTAAAGTATGTTATACCGAATACTGGGGTCTAGATGTTGATTGGGAAGATTGAGGTAACTCATCACGGTCTCCTGATATCATTTACAAGACTGGCTACTGGTAGCAGTTGCATCCAATAGCATGGGTAGAATGCCGAATCGACATTGGTGGGCGGAGTATACGGTTAATAGAATACGTGCTTTGTAGCCGTGCTGTTAGCTGTGGGTCCAGGTTAGGAAGACCAGGGAGACTGATGTGACCGTATTTCTACAAGTCATTTCTTCTGGAGAGTTCTCAAGTTTAAGGGGATTTTCTAAAGAAGTTCCAGAAACTGGGTCACCCTGGTCACCTCGGTCACCCGATTATACTCGCATTTCGATTTCCTATACGCTACGATCCGTGAATGTGCTTGAGAACAGCTTCAATTTGGATATATGTTTTTCGGCAATAATCCTGTTATGATCTGTTGCCTCAAGTTACATAAACATTTGAGAAGCTGCTTTGACACTATCAGGGTTCAGTTCTCGCATTAACGCTGCATGGTTTCTGCAAGATATGTTGCAATACTTCTGTGAACTCATCTTCGGCGCGAAATTGTTGCCGCAGCCTGGGCACACCTTTTGGGTATACTTAGCTAATAGTAGTCTGGAGACCTGCTTGTTCCTTGCGTCTATCCACCACTTTGCCTCCAGCTTTGTCAGCATCCCAGCATACCCATCCTGCAGGGTAGTTATATTCAGCCCAGACTCCTCAGCTTCCTGTAGGAGATTCTGGGCACCATCCAGTATCTTATGTCTTATACTGCGTGCCCAGTCTACCTGTTTGTCTGTACCGGTAAGTTTTGGCAGGTTGTTAAAGTCCTCGAACTCTGCTGCCAGGCAGGATGTACATACTTGCTTTTCGAAATATTCTATCGCTTTTAGTCCGGCCTCGTCTGTAGTGAATGTTAGAGGTATCTCTCTTAGGTGTCCACAAGCAAAGGTTATTGCTGTCATTTCTCTATGTAACATTTAATAATACTCCTCTGTGTAACTGTGTAATCCAGGATTTACTGTTAAGTTAAGTTGAACTACTTTGTGCTCAATTGAGTGTGAACTCCCGGAAGCTTATTCCCCCCAATATGTGCTTTCTTCTCCCTGGCCATAATTCTCCCCAAATAACCTAAGATATACTCCCAGGTAGCCCCAGTCCTGTCACGGATTTTGAATATATAGCCTGTTCTTCCAGAGCTATACTAAACAGAGCCTCTGTATCAGACATATCGTTAAACTCCAAGTCTAACGGCATAAGCAACTCTGAGGAAGCCCGATGTACCACATCAACCAGCCTCTTCTTATAAGTTTCAAGAAACTCATAATGGTTCACGATCTTAAAGACCAGACCATCGTGCAGGAAAGCTATCAGCTTCAGATTCTTATTAGACTTCAGCTCCTGAAACAAGGCCATCATTATCTTCATCTCGTACGATTGAGCGACAACACTCAATAGATCCGAAGCATCTTTAGATATCCTCTGATGATAGGAAGCACGCTCCTGTGCTGTAGCGTCAGGGTCATAGAGAGAAGTTGCAATACCTAGCCATGTGCCGAAAGCATCGTATACACCCATAGCATCAACAATCTTCTTAACCTGTACTCGGCGCTTCTTCAGAAACTCCCGTATCATAGGATGCTGCTCCAGATTAGTATTGCCGAAAAGCTCCATCAGGAGAGCCTTGCGCTTCTTCCTACTCATCCCATAAAACAATCCATAGAAGTATTCCTTAAGCTGGGGTTTGTACTGTTTGGTATACTTAACGCCTGAATACCCGCAGAGCTCTACCCATAATTTCTTACCTGACTTCAGGAACTCAAGTCCAGTCTGAACCCCCCAGAGATGGGATATTATCGTAAACTGGCTCGATGTAAAGTCCAGACCGTGTATGTGGTCACCCGAAAGCTCAACATCTCGTAAACTACTGGGAAGTTGAAAGATACTGTAGCCCTGAGCGTGGATCCTGCAAGTGCCATCAGTATCCCCGTAACGTATATACGGCTGAGTCTCAAGCAGGTTGTAGATTGTCTCGAACATGTCCTTACGAATACCTTCTGGTTCTAGACATATAAACTTGGCAACCCAATCCTGGTTGGTGATGAGCAGTTCTGCCAAAGTCTTGAGGGTAGCTGGTGAATGAAGCTCCCGCATAAGTTCACTTGCAGGATGTTCAGGATTTATGTATGCCTTCATAATAGCCTCACTGTGCTTCTTGCGCTTCTTCTTAACTGTATAAGAGCTGTAAGTTTCTCCAGTATCAAATAGCACTTTACCCTGTTTGGGCTGAGTAAACAATAAGCGCTGACTTTGGGATTCTTCAATAAACTCTGGAGAGAAGTCCGGCGTAACTGCACGGCACTTCTTGTTGCGTAAATCGTAGGGGGTGAGGTTCAGGACAATACCTGTCTTATCCGCGAACTCTTTAAGTAGAGTAACCACATTGCCGTCATGTAAATCGCCGTAGAAGGAGCATATCTTGTTGCGGGGAACAATGATAAGGGAGTAGTCATACTCATCTTTTTCCACTTCGAAGTATGTGGGGTGGAAAAGCAGGTACTGGAGCAGCTTTCGATGCGAGACATCGTCAGCAGACAGGTTAAAGGTTTTGTTTGTAAGTTCAAGATATTCCGGAGTTACCCAGATTTCGTAACTAGTTGGTGTGTATGCTGGCATTTCAAATCCTTACGTCCTTTGGGATACATGGGGCAGTCGCCGGGCGGAGCCGGGGCAGCAGAGCCAGCTTTTGGGCTAAGGACGGTACCCTAATCACTGTGTTCAGCCGGGTTATAAGGCCAGCCTAGCTCTGCTGCAGGTAAGATAAGTGAAATCAACCACTCTCATATGTAATAGTGGACAAGTCGTAGATCCGCCCACGATTGCCTTTTGCAACCGCACTATATGCGGCTGTTGGTCACGTATGATTTGAAAATGGATTTGTAACCAACACTTGTATTATAGGAACGGCGAAAACGTGTTTTGGATTATTTAAGAAGAGGGGGATAACCGTGCAGGTAAGACACGTTTCCACAGCCAAAATGCAAACTGCAGACCAGTGTTACTTGAGGTCGTACAAAGATAACCAACAGTTACGCGTGTAACCGTGTGGATATGGGGATTCATAGGTTCAGGTGAGGCAAGCTTTTTTGTCACGACAAGAGGAAATGTCAGATTTACCATATATCAACGCCGAAATTCCTCTAGCCATAGGTAAAGTTTAAGTAAGAACAGGGGGAGTTGGTTAAGCATAATTCCAATCTCAGAAAAATCCTGTGGAAGATTTCCTTGCTTGGTTCGGAGATAGTTTCTGCTGTTCTAAGTCACACAGAGTGGAATTTGTGCCCCAGGAATCATGGTAGAACTTGTAGAACGACCAAACGTATACATCTTGCCGTGAAACCTTCCTATGGGGCAGCCAGGTGGCAAATTAAAAGATCCTACAAGTTGAGTGACTCGACCCGAGCCGTAGTAATAAGCCCTCGGATTCTACTAGAGCAGTTTGCAGACATGGATTTGCATCAAGGTTAGTAGGTATTAGACATGATGGCTCCAGAGATATAGATTAGTTCGATCGACCAACAGATGGCATAATTTTCTATTATACGGACCGCCGAATTCTCAGAATCTATCAACTCAAAGCATCTGTAGTCGTGGATAATGCTGTACCAGTTCCTGGAATAGCTCCAGCAACCGCACTAAATGCGGCTTACGTCACCTCCTCATCGCAGGCTTTGGAGCAGATCTTAGCGCAAATCCCTGAAAACGTTGAGGCTGACGGGCACTAGGAATTCCAGCATGGATATTTACTCAAACTTAGCCATTGATCGCTGTGGTAATTACGCAGATAGCCTAAAATTACATATCAGTAATAGATGTTGACTTCACTGGCCTCTACCTCCGCGTCATAGATACGGGCCTTTCTATCTTTCATCACTTTGATCGCTGCCTGTTCGTGGGGGTTGTCTTCGATATATCCACATGGTTGATCATCTGCATTTAGAACCCGCACTGCCGCCTGCGCCATCTCCTCCCTAAGCGATAATTCCCCAGCGTTAAATGGGAGCTTACTGTACTCGTATGCCCGTTGTTCAGCTATTGCTTGATTCCAAAAGATGTTCATAGATATAGAACCTTTTTCCCACTCCTCAACCCTATCCAGGTCAGTGTCATCTTCTTTATCTCCCCAACGCTGTTTATTGCCAAGCTTGCCAGCACATGACTTGGAACAGAAGAAGTACTGTCGTCCCCGCTTCAGCTGAAGTTTATGTTCTTTAAGTTCAATAGACTTTTGATTGCCACACAGTGCACAGGTAATATTGATTTCTGGCATTTATTGTTCCTCACTAAGTCTGGTGGATGCGATGATTGTAGTGGAGAACTATTGCTCCAGTTGTGGTGGATGCGATAAACAGCACTGTGTTGTTAGGCCGGTGGAAGCGACATTTGGACTATGGTGGATGCGATAAATATTATCTGTCTGAAACCGGTGGATGCGATATTTTCACTAACAATATTCCTTTGAAAAAGGTGGAGGGTGAGCATATCAACTTATTAAAATGGTGGAGGCTGAAGTCTGTAGCAACGATTGATAGTTATATATGGTCAATCCACAATGGCTATGGAGAGCGATGAACCCCTGATAAAAGGCTGAGGATTGGCAGCAAATCCAGATGGTTAGAAACTTGCACTATTCAATCCACATACCATGCCAATACCAGCCCTGCAGATTACTAACACAAATTCTCATTATAGGTATTTCACGCCGAAACATTCGTACATCCCTGAAAGCATTAAGAAACCCCAGACATTCTGCCCACGATTCCTCCCTTTGTCAGGCATCATTTCACACACAACACAGAAAGCCCCCAGGAATTGTTCCAAGGGGCTTCAATATCTAATATATAAGGGGCGTCTAGAGAAGATTAGTTCCGCAGGCCTTTAAGTTTGCCAAGTCCAATCATTAGCATAGGAATACCGAAGCCTAGAAGGGTGGCAGGTTCGGGAACGGATGAAACAGGGTTACCTTTGACTCCATAAGTGAAATCAACGGAGAATGACCTGTTTAGCGAATTGCCAGAAAGCTGAAATGAATTGCCGTTCTTTAACGGTGAACCTATGCCATTTGTACCATGGGTAACTGCTACACTTGCAGACCCGGAACCTGAACTCACAATGGGCATGATTGTCAACCAATAAGTTCCAGCGTCAAGTGTAAAGTCTGGAACATCTAGTGATATGCTTTTTAGGTTATACCCATTATATGCACCCACGTCAGTCAGTTGTTCAGTGCTAGTCCCAGTAGCTACTACACTGCCTGCACTGTTTGCCGACATTCCCGAACGGACCACCCATTCCGCCTGAGTGGAAACTACATTATTCCGAGTAAACCAGAACGAGGTTGAGAATATATCGGTGATGGTAGATTTGGATGTGAGGTTGAAATCATCGTAGGTTCCTATAGCCGGGTAATTACTATTATTACCATATGTAGGATTCACAAAACTCTGAACAGCAGCAGAATATGCATCATCTCCACCATACCACAATACAGTTGAAGCTAATGCAGAACCTGCAATAAGCATCATACTAACAGCAACTATCAACACAACAATACTGAGATAAATTGTTTTTCTCATTCCTTTTATCCTTTCTTTAGGTTAGCACTAGCGACAATAACCCAAGTAAATATACCAGCAAGAAATGTGCCAATCAGTCATATTTTGCTAATTTAATAAATATATTTTGTATGTAGTTTGGAACTACCACAAAACAAGGTTTATTCGAACTGCAGATTGGGGGTGATGCCAGTAAGACAGACGCGTGGGGTGGTACAATTTTAGACTACCACGATTGGTACACTTTAACTCTATCATTGACAAATGATAAAAGCAGACAAATTTCTATTATAGGATCACAGTGCCGAAACTTTCGTACACGACGGATAGTATCAATAAATAACATATCCTCTGTCCACAATCTCTCGACCGCAAGCTTTTTATCCCCCGACCCTCCTGCAGCAATAGAACCTCAGGTCTCCTCCAGCTCACATCACCCGCCGAAACCCTCCTTCTTAATTCCATCACCCATCTTCAAGTTGAATAAGAGATTTCTATATGCACGGGAATTTGGTTTTTTTTCTGAAAATGGAAACAGATTCTGCCTGGTCCAGATTCGTTCTCTGGCGTACCCAGGCTCTTTTCCACAGATGTTCCCGAGCAATCTTCATGGCATCCTTACTGTGAACTCCCCAATAACACCAACTCCTAATGTCTACGAGCGTCTGAGTAGCGGGTCCATATAAGGGTAGAGGGTATGGGGCGTGGTCTTATTCTCGTACCCAGGCCCTTTCAGAGACTAGATCGATTTCAAGAGATGGTTGAGACCATCGTAGATATCCTTTGCCAGAAATGCATCGATAGTTACTATCATGCTGATACTTTGGATGATGTCAATTCTGACAACAGATCGGAGTGTACAATAATCGACTAAACTTCTTCACGTCCGGAATGACTCCAAACTACTGACTTATCTTAGACCATCTGGCTGATTGCTGGATGGTCTTTTCTACGTACTGGCTGGCCAACTAACTCACCCTGCAACTCCTGAAGCTGCAGGGCATTTCTGTTTTTAGGAGGATAAAATGGAAACTTCAACAAAGACTGCTGCATTGGAACGGATGCTAAAGTACACGATTACAGCTACTGATAGCGATTTGGGTATCAATGTGCCTCAGGAACTGGGAGGCACAATGTCCAGGGCGTTACTACCAGGACTATTGAGAAAGGTTCGACTGTCTGCACCAAAAGATGAATCGAAGCCGATCCCGATCTATTCTGACACTCAGAGAAACTTTGCGAAGTTGTATGTTCACCTGGTCGCTTATCGTCATGAGGCCAATGAAGAGAATCGTTCTTCGGCTCTCTTCCATACAAGCCTCTATTCAAGGACTGTGTTTATGTCGGCTCTTTGGAAATGCCACCTGGCAGCAAACAGCCGGGATGCAGAGTGCACTTCATCGGCATATCTGGTGGGACTGCCATTTGGACAAATCGACGGCAGATCGATACTGCGTTCCTGTGAAATAGCAGTATCAATGTCTACTGCCCAAGGCCTTGGTCTAAAAGCTGGCGAAGTAATTCAGCTCCGACGATTCCCGGAGACAAACACAATACCAATGATCGTAGTTATATCTAGCGACATTGGAGACCATTGCATAGGTTTACCGGTGGGGAGTCTGCTAAACACCCGGTTGAAGACTAAAGACGTGCCCAGCTTGCTCGGAGGCGACTGTGACGGAGACAGTTACGTAATTACAGCTTACCACGAGGCCTACTATTCCCTTTTCCGGAACAGAAAGAACTACCCGGAACTCAAGGCTCAGATGCAGCGATGCCTGGCTGAACTCCAAACTTGGTTCTCGAATTACTGGAAAGACATCCCGGAATATCCAACTCCGACAGGTATTGCTTACACATGGAAAGACGAAGACCCAGCAACGTTCAAGCAAAGGACTGACCTCGATGTGTTTTCCTCAAAGGTAATGCAGAAGATCAGTATAGGTTCCAGCACCAATACAATCTTGAGTTTGTGTGTTGCGAAGCTGGTGAAATATCAGGACTTTGCCAATGTGACTTGGGAGGATATCCGACGCGCCGGAGAGAGATCGACAGAGACGTGCATGGATATGAAAAAGGCCGAAGGTAGAGACCCTCTATGCTTCCACAATATTCTGTGTGGAAATAGACCATTTGACTCAGAAGCAGCTCTTGAACTGATGGAGTCAGGCTTCAACTTGGATTCAGTGACAGAAATAGTCTCAGCCCTAAAAGGAACCAGTGTACGCAGGATCGCCCGGTATAATAAAGCCTGGGCAGCCCTGTTAGGTGACAGAAGAGCATTCGAAGCTCTGGTCAAATACTTTCAGGACACTGAGGGCAACCCTGAAGAGTTCGCCAAGTACTTTGTTGATGCACTGTATGGATTCGCAAAAACTCCGTTCATTATGGGTAAGGGCGACCCAATGGAGTTTCCATCAATCAGGATGCCTCAGGAAGCCAACGACCCCAACTTCGAGCTTCGGTTCATAGAACTGACTGATTCAATGGAAGAGATTCGGGTTGCTTCTCTGGGGCATAAGGGAGAATTATCGGTCCAGAATATCTCTGACTCGGAGGATAAGACTACATCTATATTGCGCATCGAGTGTGACACTGTGGGTGGTATAGCAACTATCGAGATGCTAATTAGTAACAACGGACTGGTGATAGAGTTGGAGAACCGCAAGGTCATCCTTCGACGCACCGTTTTTGTACCTTTTAAGATTAAGGGCAGGGAGATGAAGATAGTTGCAGGAACGCCTCGTATGCTCAGTTCCTGGGGTGAAGTCCTTGGAGCTTTACTGAACACAAACTTCAGGTTTCAAATGAACGAACTCAAATCTATGGAGGATATATCAGCAGCAGAACCAGTATTAGCCGACTTGATCAACTCTGCCCTGCGATACCTGCTGGCTTCGTACGAAGTCCAAAACTCGGACGTAATTTCTTATGCTACAGCTGCTGGTCAGGAGAAAATCGTAGTCCTGGACAACAAGATCCCCGAAATCTCTAAAGCATCTCTTGCTGCTATGAGAGTGATCGGAATAACTTCGGCATCCAACAATCCACTCAAACTCGACGAGATAAGACGAACACTGGCTGCTGAGTTCCTGGTAAAGCATGGGTACATCAATAAGAGGGTCGATACAATTTCGGGAGAACCAGGAATGGTGTTCTATGCTAAGACAAGTCCAGGACGGACCTATGTAACTGAACAGTTCATCCTGCCGCAGAATGCTCCCGAGAAACGCAGCCCTGTATTGAATGCATGTAGCAATCTGATTGAGTTCGTCGGTTCTCATCCAGTCAGCTTTGACCTGGAGGGAAGACCAGAGGCACCGACTGCTGAAATGTGGGCAGTGAGTCTACCAATCGATTTGATGGATGCATTATGGGTATCGGACTCTCTATCTGATACATTCCAGGCGAAAGTCTACCAGCCTCAGACGGGTGACTACAAGGTCTATCCTTTGGAAGATGGTCAAAAGTTCCAGGGCATTGAAGTTGATGTCAAAGGTGTTGGAAAACTGACACCTGCTGATAGTATGCCTTGGATAAGGTTAGCCAACGGTCAACTAATCCGTGCTGAGGTAGTCTTTCAGCTGGGAAGCAAATCTCACCAACAATTACGCCAAACTCATTATCGCCTTGCCCTGGAGGCAGTCGCAAGAGTCAACTTCCTGAACACAGGTAAGCGTATGAAAGTCTCTGCTGACCTGAATCCAGAGCAGATAGCAAAGGTCTGCGTCGAATCTGGTCTTTATGCCAGTGACGATCTGACAGTGGAGATCCTCTCACCGGACAAATCCACAGTTATTGGCAGGTATCCGGCAGGCGTGATTGCTCTGGGTATGCACACTCAAATCCCTTCGATTAATGCTTCTGTCCACAGTCAGGAACTCTACGATGAAGAGGCATATGCCACCAGTACCTCATCGGGTGGAGTGGTTTCCGGAATGATGGGAGCGATAACAATGAGAGCTCACGGCTTAACAAATTGCCTCCAGACTCTGCACTCTGATCTACCTCCGGCCCTTGCAGCAGAAATAGCAGCGCTGCTTCGGTGTGTAGAGCGAAGACCAGCACCCAGTATGACAGAAGCTTCTGGTATGGTATATACGCAGAATCCAAGAGAGCAATATGCTGGAGTAAAATAGATAACCTTGCAAGGTGATCTGCAACACGGTCCCCCTGTTAGCGCTTCGCGCCTTCGGCGCTCGCTTAGATCATTCCAGCCGCTCGCCTTCGGCTCGCTGGGTGTGTGCAAACCAATAGCTACTTCCTCCGACTACAATATCTCCCATGCTCCTACGACATATACGGATCTGGTTGCTATTCAACAGCCGGGTCCTTTTCTTTATGGGAACTCATTCCTGACAATTTGCCAGTAGACCTGGCTAAGGAGGATTACTATGAAGAATAGATTGCTAAAAGCTCTTACTGTATGGGGAGCTGTCGACGCGAGTATCTGTGCAGTTGTAATTGTATACAGCATATACAAAAGGATTCAACAGGACTTTGATAACCATAAGTTGTCACAGGAGTCTTGATATGCTGCTGGTCATACTGATAATCCTACTTTTCGGTCTAGCCGGATTTATCGTTAGCCGAAATATGAAAGTGCGTAGACATCCTGTTCAAGTCAGATATAGCAAATGTCTGGACTGCGGAGAACGGATTCCCGAAGGCTTCAAGACTTGTATGCGTTGCTATTCCTGCCAGAAAACCATCGATAAGTAAGTCTCGGATGGACCAGCGCTTCGCAGGTATCTATAGCGGTCGGCAATTAGTCAATGTCTGTATGGTAACTCGACATCGCAGCTTTTTCCCTATGGGAAGAGAACTCATATGAGTTTTGCTGCCGTGGTTTTCAGGGTCTTTTCCACATCCCAAAATAAAGGCTGAGTATATATCTAAAGGAGGTTGAAATGCTTGTTGAACTAATGGCTGTGGTCTATTTGACAAGGGAAGTACAAAAGTTACCTATAGTCGGCAAAATCATATCACGGGCCAAGAAAGAATGCCAAATCGCCGTCGAAAATCGCAAAGCAGCAGCAAATGTTGCGAAAACCGAAACCGTTTAATACCGTTGTGAGATGGAAGTCGGGGTGAACTACGGACCCTGGCTTCCAATTCATTGTAAATCCAAATATATCCATGGGGGAATAGATATGGGAATGTTCATTCGTAGATTGCTAAAGCGTGCCCGGCTTCACGGAATAGGGTATGCCTGCCGTAGGATTAGGTACACATGGCGAAATCGCTTCGTCGACGACAGAATTGATCAGGTGTAGCTATGTGTGGTCTTAAAACGATAGTATTTATTGTCGGGTTCATAACGCTGTTTTCGGGATTTCCAGGATGCCTGTTTGGGATCGTGGCTATCGTCTCGGTATTCATCCCTGGACAATATCAGAAATAATCTCTTCATGTCTCACATTTTCACTATGGAGGAATCCAATCTCTGCTGAGTTCGCTTACCTTACGGAAAAAGCAAAAGGCAGTATGATGTCAGATTTTATACCCGAGAGAATGGCCGGGGTGCCTCCTCCCATCCTGGCTCTCTCATACAGGCGCACGCGCGGAGATTCTGCGCAGCTGACGTGGTTTTTTCTCTTTCTTTCTTGCACATTCCAACAATAAACCATCATTAATCACCATTTATTGATTCATAAAAATCCACTCGAAAGGAGTTTGTCATGCCACAGAGAAGAATCCGTAACCATAAAGACAGCCTTGAATCCATATTGCTGAGGGATTCCCAACAGGAAGCCAGGCAGATAGAAATTGAACGAAAGCTTTTGGCTGCATTGAACAGTTGCAGTGTAGAGACACGGCGAGACTATGCCGAGATGCTCAGACATTAGAGGCTATTGGGGTGGATAATTCTGCCCCATTTGTTACTGTGGCGCAGTGTGGAGGGCTTTTACATCTATTTCAAGATCAGTGTAAGAATTTTACAGCCGATTTATGCTGTTTAGGCACCATTGTGATTGCCTTGTAAACAGATAGTGATGAACAAGGTTTTTGGGGGCGATTGGGGTGTGATTTCAGCTAAAAGTATTGGAGGTGTATGTGTTTAGTAAGATTTTAGGAGTAGCAGTTGCTGTCGGTTCCATTATCGGTAAGATTGTGAGCCAGATAACTGCCGTAAAAGAACTGGGTTTCAAACTCTTTGATGAAGAGAAATCCGATGACAAAATCAAATAGGAGATTTCAATGAACATCGTAATTTTGACCGGACGCTTGGCAAGTGCTCCGGAGGTCAAGACTTCTCAGGGTGGCAAGCAGTATGCCAACGCTTCAATGGTAGTACACGACTCAACTGACAAGTACTCAATGACTGTGGATTTGGTAGTGTTTGAGAGAAACTTGCCGGCGTTGATGTCCAACAAACAGGGCAGCTTCATCCAGATAATCGGCAAGCTGAATGTCTATTCGCCGAAAGAGACAGGACAAAGCAGTCGGTCCGGCAAGCAGACAAAGGTCATAGTGGATACCATCGTTATACCCATCGAGCGTAGCGTTGCAACTCAAGACAGTGGCAGTTATCAACCACAACCAGGCCGCAATGGTGGAACAGGAACAGCTCCTGCAGCAGTAGCAACGCCGCCGGAAACTGACTTCGATCCGTTCGAGAACTAACCACAGATTGTATCTGTAATATTGTTAATCGGCTCAGGAGATAACGCTTCTGGGCTTTTCTTTTATGAGGTATTAATAAATGGAATATGAACCACTCAAAAAGACAATTACCAAACTCGTCGGAACAACTTTCAACAATCGACAGGCGTTACTTGCGCGGGTCAAACAGGAGAATCTTGAGACTATAATTCTGACTCGTGAACCATCTAATGTGTATGACCCGGAAGCAATTCAGGCAAGCGTGAAATTCCTCGATGGCACTACAGCCGTCATCGGTCATATCCAGAACAGTGACCGCATGTGCCTTGGAACCCTTGCCAATGGCAAAGAATGTGCCACGGTCATAGAAGGCAGCATCGTTTCAAAGAGCCGAACTGTGGCTTGTCCCGGATGCGGATTGCTGTTTACCGCTGATAAGTTCAACACCAGCATTCAGATGGAGGATCAGGACAAGGTCAAGTGGACCCGCTGTTCTGCCTGCCATACCCAGTTCCGATTCAACAAGCATAACATTTACGTGCATAGCTGTGGTTGCTATCAACAAGTCCGATGCGGATTAGCCAGCTCTTTATGCAGGGGAATGGAAGAGGGTATCGAATATACCGGGCGGATTCTTGAGGTAACCGGTGGAAACATCGGCGAAGATGGCAAACCCCGCAGCTACGGGTGCAACATCATAATTGAAGCAGTTAAGTCTTTGGTAGAGGTGTAAGAATGCTCGCAACAAAGACCTTTAGCCTGGCTGAGCTAAATATCACGAATGGAGTCCCCGTCGAACAGAGTATTTATGCGAAACTCAAGGGTGGAGACACGCTGAGTGATGAGGATGGTACAATCTCAGAAGCACGGTATACTGCAGGTCAGTATACAGCAACTCTCAATGGTGTTATAGCAAGTGCCATGCATAGTCTTCTGGTCAACAAGAATGTCCAGCTTGATACATTGGCATCTATAAATACAGAATTGCTTGCTGTCAAGATGCGGATGGACGGTAGCATAAGCGTTGCAACTGCAGATGATGGATCTTCGGCACTAACTATCTGCGGTCCGGCAATGCGAGTTCGTGCATTTAACCAGATATTAGCCAGAACAATCATTGTGTTCATGTTGGCGAATAAACGGACCTATCCCGGAGTATGCGCAGAATTGCCTGCTTTGGTAGGTGCATACACCAGCGATTCAGTTGATAAAGGGAAATATTTGTGCAGGTTCTCGGATGCAGTCAGTTTTTATCTTGAGAGAATAATGACAGAGTCGGATTCTAAGCTCAACAAACTCTGTATCTCGACAGAATTTCCGCCATTCGACAACTATGCGTTAGTGGACGATGAAAGGCTGCTGGAGAACTCACTTCGCAATACCCGAGCAGCAAATAAGTTCAAGAGTACCACACTGGTTACTACTTCAGTTATGGATTCTCAGAATATAGAGAATTCGGGTAAGTATGTTGGACCATTGCGAGAAAAGCTGAGTCGGTACGTCACTGGTGCCAAACATACCTTGATCAGCGGACCGACCGCCAGCGGCAAGACTCTATGCGTCGAAGAAGTCTGCAGTGCCTTGAATGCTCCTCTGACTGTTATGAAGGGTGCCGAATTTCTCGAAGATTTGGATATGATCGGCGGCATAAATCCGGTCGGGGAGAAGATGTCAATAATATATGGACCACTTACTCGCGCGCTTAAAGCTGGACAGGATCAGTATAACCTGCAACTCTTGGAAAACACCAAGGCTAATGGCGTCTGGGATCCAGTGAGGATTCCTCCTTCGGTTCTGTTCCTCGATGAGATTAACCGTCTGCAGCCCAAATACTTGAATATGCTCATCACTGCGATGAATGTCTCCAAGGACACCAATGAACACAGTCTCGAAATACCGTGCAACGGTGAAGTCGTCACCTGTCCAGCTGGTTATTTTGTGCTGATAGGAGCTCAGAACATAGGTCAGTTACATACTACTTATGATATGGACCTTGCCCTTCTGCGGAGATTCCACTCAAAGGTCTCCGTGGACTACCTGGACTACGCCGAGGAACTGAAGCTAATCAAGCAACGCAACCCTTCTCTTAATCCAGATGTGGTTACTGTGCTATGTAAGTGCGCTCAGGACACAAGATATCAACTGTCAGGACTGCGTGCCCCGATTGATACCGATACCCTTCTGAAATGGGCATCTGAGATAGCAGAGCTTATAACAGCCGGATCTATACTCAACGTAGACCTGCTGAGAGCAACTGCCGAAGACATAGTCTACGCAGTCTGCTTGGAAAGGTCACTCCACGCGAATTACGATCTGTCCGGAGTCGCAATCTTAACGGACAATCTGACTGAAAACTACAAAAATGTAACGAAAGGAGTCTAATTTTGAACTGGTATGATTGGCATACAATAACTGACAGACTAGAGGGTCGGTCCCAGGCATTGACCCGGGGTTTACCTTATAAAGTCACTTTGGATCCAAGCATAATAACTGCTGCCTGCAACATCTCAGCGAAACAGATACGCCTGAATCCTGTGGCATTCGATCACAAAATACGGACTAGGGATGACAAATTGCGATCTCGAACCAACTATTTAATCACCAGGGCTCTTCTTGGTCACGAAGTTCTGCATGCCCTCTACTCTGATCCGAACGCCCTGCCTGATGAACAAATCCATAGATCAGTGACAAACTTGCTCGAAGATGCCCGGATAGAAGGAATTGGTATGGATGAGAGTATGGTTAATCGCCAGCTCTTCAAGTTCCTATCTACTATTTGCAGGCAAGATCAAGCGGTATTCGATGACTTCAGCATCACAGATAAGATGAGTTGGTTGAAGTTGCTGTTCGTGTGGCGTTTCGGTGGTACACTCCCAACATTGCCGGATATAAGGAATCAGAAGTTACTCGCCAAGATGATTTCCATGGCAGAAGATTCTCTTTATGCCACTGATAGTATGGAAGTTGCCAGGATCGCAGAAGCATTGTGCAAACTCACCGGTATGTCCCAACGGGCTGCTAGCAAGTCAGGGCAAACATTCCCGGAGGAGATGGACGACCTAAAGGAAACGCTGACTGGTGCTGAAAATCCCAAGCCCAACCCACGTGTTAAGCCAGAAAAGCAACCTGAGACCTGTGATAAACCCAAACGCAAAAGCAAATCTGACAAAACGCCTGGTGATTCTCAAGAAAAGAATGCTTCTGATGATGAGACCGATTCTCATTCGCCGAAAAATGAACCAAACCCAGATAATAAGTCTGGCTCGAAGTCTGAGTCTGGAAGTAGTGGTGCAGAGGATAAGGCTAATGTTACCGACTTCGACACTAAAGATTCAGGTGAAGACTCTGCAGATGATTCTGAAAGTGGTGATAGTTCTACCAATAATGCTGGACCATGCGAAGACTGTGATTCCAGCAATAGTAAACAGTTATCTTCTGGTGGTGCTGGAGCAGATTCAGGGGTAGGAGACCAGGCCGATAGTGCTGATGACGAAGTAACCCTCGAAGACTTGGTCGGCGATTTACAGAGTAGTATATCTGATGGTCTGGATAAAGCTACGGATTTGGAAGATCCTGATATGACTAAGATTATTAAGGCAAATTTGCCCTTTGAGAATGATGTATTCGACATCAAACCTGCCCCTTATCTGGAACTATGGAACGAATCGATACCTCTTGTCCATCGGATCGTTAGCGAGTTAAAGTTGCCTGCACCGAGGGCAAGTACTGCTGCTGACAAGTATTCCGGCAGGTTCAAAACTCGATACTATGTCCGGAATCCCGAAGCACCGTTTTCGAGAAAGAAGAACGTTGGCATAGACGTACCACCGATGGCATTAAGCCTGATTCTCGACAGAAGTGGATCAATGATCAATATGGTCAGCTCATTAAAATTGGCTGCTATAGGAATAGCCCGAGCTTGTGAAGAACTTGGAATTCCTTTGGAAGTATGGGTGCTGGAAGGAGAGTGCTGTATAAAGACATTCGATAAACACTGGGCTCAGACATATGCCCGTATAGCTGGAATAAGGGCAGCAGGAGGCACTTCGGTAATACCAACATTAGTGTCGGCCCAAGAGTCCCTGGATTCCAGAACTGAACCATTAAAACAGATGCTCATGATAACGGATGGTATTCCTGATAACTTTGAGACTGCAAAAGAGTTGCTGTCAAGTGCACCGTTTAGAGGTCTGTATGCGATGTTTGTGGTCCCGCCTTTGGAAGACCCGGAGTTACTTCAACGATATACTGACCACGGTAAGGAGTGTCTTTCTCGACTGTTTGATCCAAGGAATTTTTCGGTTGCTCAGATCAACAAAGTATTCGGTGAGTGGAGCAACTTTATGAAGATATACAGGAGTCGGTATTCGACAACAAGTAGATAACTGTTAGTATCATAGTTTGAGTTTATGGGGCAGTCTGGTTTGTCGCCGGGCTGTCCTTTTTCTTTTGGAGGTATTGAAATGTTTCCAACCAAACAAATAGATCATCTGTCATATTCACAGATCAATATGTACAGCACTTGCCCCTTGGCCTGGTGGTTTGAATATGTGCTTGAAATCCCGAGCACTAAATCAATTTACATGGCTATCGGCTCCGGAATTCATACTGCCCTATCTGACTATTTCACAGACAAATTGCTGGGAATAAAGCCGATGAGCATTGATGAGTTTATAGCCCATTCCAGAGAGACGATAGAAGCCGCATTGGCTGAAACAAAATATGAGCTGCCGAAGAAGGGACAGAGTTTACAAGATATTGTGGATTCCCGATTGCAAGGTCTTCAGGAATATTTCGACAACATCGGCCAGCATCTATCTGTCAGATTTACGGAGAAGAAGCTAAAGAGGGTCATCCCTGGAACAAGCGTTGACTTTATCGGTGTGATTGACTTGATAACTGCTGAGCGAAAGGTTATTGATTTCAAGGTTGTCGGTTCTGCATATACACAGGCAAAAGCTCTGTCCAGCCTCCAACCTCACGCCTATGCATTCTTGTTGGGTCGAGAAATCCAATTTGAGATCCATTGCATCAGCGCAAAGGCTCCCAGTAAGGTCTTGCCAATATCTGTGACTCAGCAGGACATAGACGCATATGCTGAAATGATAAGAGCCCTAAGTTTTGCGATGACTGAAGTTGCAGCCGGACGCCAGACTCCGGAACGTTGTCGCAACAGTTCAGATTGTTACATGTGTTCCTGCAAGGCAGCCTGTGACCTGCACCGGTATGGACTGTTTGAGGATCTGCTGGAGTTGGTCCAGACTAACAATAAAGCATTGGTCAATGCAGGAAGTTGATAAGCTCTATAATATCGGATTATCTCTCGTATGAAGTCAAAATAAGAAAGCCCGCCTTGGTTTATGAAAAGACGGGCTGAAATGGTGAAAAACACGATCTTATTTTTTCCGCAGACTTCTTAACTTGCCCAATCCAAACGGCAGTAGCATTACACATGCAGCAACAATTGCGGGAGGTTCGGGGACGGCTTGGACTTGGACAACGCGGAACCCGAAAGTGCTGTCTTCGAGATTAGGGGCTCCGGAGCCTGTACGGTCCGATGCTGCAAGTGTGGACAGTCCGCAGTAGAATGCGCCACCTCTTACGCTGCGATTTGTGTCACCTATTAAAGCTTCGTTCCACTCCCATACGTTGCCCATCATATCTTTAGTGCCGTTCTGCTCTAAAGTGCCATTGATGGTTCCGTCCCAGATAGAGTTATATGAACCGTAATTGGAATCTGTTCTCATACCTGGTGCGATGTTCGTGCCATTAGCATATTGAGAATAAACACCACCCTTATAATAAGCAGCTTTATACCACTCATCTTCGCTGGCCAAAGCCCAAGTTGCTCCAGCGTTTCTGCTGATGGTTCTGCCATCAGTGCCATTGTAACCGTTCAATGTGTATGCGCCGGTTTCGGTGCTGCCACTGCCCTGGCCGTTACCAAGCCAGTTAATGAAACGCAATGAATCCCAATAACTCACGTAGTTTACCGGACGGTTCGCATAGGCGTCTGCCACGCTATAACTATAGCTGCCGGATGTGCCGGTCTGTGCAATCTGGCATTTGAATTGGTCACCATTCGACATATTGAGATTGTAGAGACCATATGTGTCAGTCTTTGCCACAGCGTTCAGGAATGCGGTGTATTGTCCGGCGGTCACTTCATACTTTCCAATGTTGTATTCATAATTCACTCTGCCGTACCCGGTAGTTTTGTCTGCCACATTTCTCGCATCACCAATTTTGACGGTGTCAATAGTTATGTTTGCCTGAGTAATACTACCCAAGCATATCAGCGCAATGGCTGTTGTTATCACACACAATATCTTCATTTGCACTCTCCCATTTCAACAATTGTCCAGATAATCATCCATTAAGATAAGCTATCCTTGGATATTCCTCAGGACTATACCTTTATATATCGCATTTGTCAATCGATATTTCAGAGTTTTGTTACTGCAGAGCGTGGGGATATCAAAAGACTGGTAATTGTACCAGGATATAAATGCGTGTATCTATAGAAATACACCAATCCAAAATACAGTCTACGGGTGGGAAATATGAAATCTATAACTTGTAGCAGTTCAGCAATGCTTAATACTAAAAGATGGGAGTGATTGTATGATACAAGAAAAAGCCAGGAAGTTTGACTTGGGACAGATTGTCATAACACAGAATGCCCAAAATACGCTCAATAACCAGGATGTAATTGCTGCATTAAGCAGGCATGTGGCTGGCGATTGGGGTGATTGCGGCAAAGAGGATTGGGAGGCTAACCAACAGGCTCTCACGGAAGAGGAGGGGCTCTTCTCGGTTTACCATGATAGGAATGGAACGAAGTTTTGGATTATTTCGGAAGCAGATCGGACTAGCACTACGATACTGCTACCGCAAGACTATTGAAGTAGGGGGGCTTCTATAATGGACCCAGTATTCTAGACAATATTTTCTGCAAAAATAAGTTAGAATCTAGCTATGAGAAAACGCTACAGTTCCGATTTTAAAGTCCGTGTTGTGATGGAGGTCTTGAAAGAAGAA
>Ga0073936_10000603_pt1 | contig 55606 bp, 37 predicted proteins | sample AliMusrvi5mmetaG_FD_87041 | JGI IMG/M metagenome (GOLD analysis project Ga0073936, IMG submission 87041) | Freshwater lake bacterial and archeal communities from Alinen Mustajarvi, Finland, to study Microbial Dark Matter (Phase II) - Alinen... | ecosystem: Environmental > Aquatic > Freshwater >...
ATTTCAACTCAATGAATTCAATGACTGGTTTGACCTCTCAGCCCGGATACGGAAAATAAACGGTGTTGAAGAAGTCCTCTCGTCAACCCGTCTTTACCAGCTGGTCAAGAATGACTCCCTGAAAAAATTTGAATTCAGGCCCGTAAGCCCTGTCAAACCAGTAAACCAGGCACAACTTGATTCTCTGAAGAAGATCATTTTCTCGATAGGACTATACGACAACCTGATCATCAATAAAAACACCGGGGCCACGATCATGATGGTGACCCTGCAAAAAAGCAAGCTGGACAGTAAAAGCCGCATTGAGCTGATAAGGGAGATCAAACTGACAGCCGACAGTTTCAGTTCAAAACACAATATCCCGATACATTATTCAGGACTTCCTTATATCCGTACAATCATTTCCAAGAAAGTTGAAGATGAACTGAAGCTTTTTGTCATTCTTGCAATGCTGGTTGCCGCGGTATTTCTGTTCATCTTCTTCCGTTCCGTCAAGGCTGTCCTGTTCCCTATGATCATCGTGGTGATCAGTGTCATCTGGGCGCTGGGTATGATTGTGCTCTTCGGGTACAAAATCACGATTCTTACCGGCATCATACCCCCCCTGCTTATCGTGATCGGTGTGGAGAACTGTATTTTTCTCCTTACCAAATACCATTTTGAATTTTCACATAATAAGAATAAAATAAAATCTCTGTCCCGGGTAATCGAGCGGATCGGAAAGGCCAACCTCCTCACCAATGCCGCAACAGCCACCGGGTTTGCAGCATTTATTATTACCAACAACCGCTTACTGGTTCAGTTCGGCATGATCGCCTCCCTGAATATTCTTGTTGTTTTCATCCTTTCTTTAACACTGGTCCCGATCTTTTTCAGTTACCTTCCCCCTCCCCAGGTACAAGACACCAAACACCTTGAAAGAAGCCTTGCCAAGGCAATTCTCGACAAAACTGTTATCTGGGTCACCAACCGCCGAAAAACCATCTACATCGCCACCGGAGTCTGCATGCTGATCGGCATTGCAGGTGTAACCAGGCTGACAACCAGTGGCAGCATTGTTGATGACATACCTAAAAGAGACCCGCTTTATGTGGACCTCCTGTTTTTTGAAAAGAACTTCAAAGGGATTATGCCGTTGGAGATTACCATAGATGCAAAGAAGAAAAAGGGTATCCTGAATATTTCAACACTGACAAAGATCAACAGGCTTGAAGATACACTCCAGACCTACCCCGAACTTTCAAAGCCGCTTTCCATTGTAGATGTTATCAAAGCCGCCCGCCAGGCTTTTTACGGCGGAGACCCTCAGTATTATGACCTGCCCAGTTCAAATGAACTGACCTTCATGGCGAGTTATATCCCGGATATCAAGTCAAAAAAGAAAACCATTCTAAGGAATTTTATTGATTCGAATTACCGTGTCACCCGAATCACAGTGCAAATGGCCAACATCGGCACAAAAGATATCGAACGGATACAAAACAACCTGAAGCCAAAGATCGATTCAATATTCAATCCTGCAAAGTATAAAGTCATTATAACCGGCACAAGCGTGGTATTCCTGAAAGGGACGAATTTTCTGATAAAGAATTTATGGGAAAGCATGCTGCTGGCAGTAATTGTTATTGCGATCCTGCTGGCCTTCCTTTTCACCTCCTGGCGGATGATTCTGATCTCACTGATACCCAATCTGATTCCCCAGCTGATGACCGGGGCACTGATGGGGTTTATCGGGATCCCGATCAAACCATCCACCATCCTGATATTCAGCATTGCACTCGGGATCTCGGTTGATAACTCCATCCAGTACCTCTCACGGTACCGGCTCCAGCTTAAGCATACACACGGAAATATCCCCTCATCTGTGATCTCTGCCCTGAAGGAGACTGGTTACAGCATGATCTATTCCTCAACCATCCTGTTTTTTGGTTTCGGAATCTTTATCCTATCGACCTTTGGAGGAACACAGGCGCTGGGTCTGCTTATTTCCATAACCTTGCTCGTTGCCGGCTTGCTGAACCTCTTCATCCTGCCCTCCCTGCTTCTCACACTTGACCAGTGGAGTACAACAAAAGCCTTCAAGGAACCTCTTGTTGAAATTTACGAAGATGATGATGATATTGACGTCGACGGATTGGATCTGGAACCGGGGAGCGATGAAAAAAAGCTGAAGTAGCAGGGTTCATTGATACTGGATACTGGATGCTGGATACTGGATGCTGGATAATAAAAAACACTCAATACTGAATTAAAATCTCTGTCTTATGAAAGGAATCATTTTGGCCGGTGGAGCCGGAACCCGTTTGCACCCTCTGACCATTGCGGTCAGCAAGCAGATGATGCCCATTTACGATAAGCCGATGATCTACTATCCGCTTTCAGTGCTCATGATGGCAGGTATCAACGAGATCCTGGTGATCTCCACACCGTTTGATCTGCCGAATTTCGAGAAGCTGCTTGGGGATGGATCCCACCTGGGCTGCAGGTTTTCCTATGCGGCACAGGAGATTCCGAACGGGCTTGCCCAGGCGTTTGTGATCGGCGACAAGTTTATTGGCAAGGATAAAGTTGCCCTCGTATTGGGTGACAATATATTTTACGGAAGCGGGCTTGCCCAGCTTGTCCAGGAGAATAACAACCCGGAAGGCGGCGTGGTGTTTGCTTACCATGTCCATGATCCGGAACGATATGGCGTGGTTGAGTTTGATGAGCACCTGAAAGCCATTTCCATTGAAGAGAAGCCCAAAGTCCCGAAGTCCAATTATGCTGTTCCGGGTTTGTATTTTTATGACAATTCCGTTGTGGAAGTCGCAAAGAACATCAAGCCCAGTGCCAGGGGCGAGTACGAGATCACCGATGTGAACCGTTATTACCTTGAACAGGGATTGCTGAAAGTCGGGGTGCTGAGTCGTGGCATCGCATGGCTTGATACAGGCACGTTCGAATCACTACTTCAGGCCTCCCAGTTTGTTGAAGTAATTCAGAACCGCCAGGGACTTAAGATCGGCTGCATCGAGGAGATTGCATACCGCATGAATTTCATTACCCGGGAACAGCTTCATACCATTGCCGAGCCTCTTGTAAAAAGCGGTTACGGTCAATATTTACTGACACTTTCCGATAACACCTGATGTCCTTGTTATGACACCTGTTTCAGAGCTCCGGGAAATACTTTCCAAAGCCTTCCTCCGGGAAACTTTTTCATTCAAGCCTGATGAGCTTTATGAGCCAATCCGGTATACCCTCGCACTTGGTGGCAAGCGCATCCGGCCAATGCTGGTCCTGATGGGTTGCGACCTTTTCGGCGGAAATCCCGAAAAAGCCCTGGACCCGGCTATCGGTATCGAGATTTTCCACAACTTCACCCTGCTTCATGATGATATTATGGACCAGGCCCCCATCCGGCGGGGTAAAGAAACAGTTTATAAGAAGTGGAATGCCAATACGGCCATACTTTCAGGAGACACAATGCTTGTGCTGGCATACGAGTACCTTTCAAAAGCTGATAAAGAATTATTGCCAGACCTCTTTGCGGTTTTCAACCTTACTGGCAGACAAGTCTGCGAAGGTCAGCAGTTTGACATGAATTTCGAATTGCGCACTAACGTCAGCCTTCCGGACTACATTGAAATGATCCGGCTGAAAACCGCGGTGCTTCTGGGATGCTGTCTTAAAACCGGCGCCATTCTTGCACATGCACCAGTGGAAGAGGCAGAAAAAATGTACAGCTTCGGTGAGTGCATCGGGCTGGCATTTCAGCTTCAGGATGACCTGCTGGATAGTTTCGGTAATGAAGAAAAATTCGGGAAAGAAATCGGCGGTGATATCATGTGCAATAAAAAGACCTTCCTGTACCTGAAGGCTTTTGAACTCGCCGGACCTGAGGAACTGGCAATACTCAATAACTATTTTTCGGGCAGGCATTTTTCTGCTGAAGAAAAAGTCAGGGAAGTCAGAAAGGTATATGACAAACTAAAGGTACAGGATCACACGATGGTCCTGATAAACAACTATTTTTCGAAGGCAATGCAATTTCTGGAAGATGTCAAGGTTCCGCAGGAAGAAAAATCAGAACTGATTGCACTTTCGAACCAACTACTCAACCGGGAGTACTAAAGTTGCCTGATCGCCTATTAACAACCTAAACCTGCAACTTACAACTTACAACTTACAACTTGCCATTCATCTCCATCTTCACTCTTTATCCATTGTCTCAAGCAATCCCTGCAGCTCTTCCCAGTTCTTCATTTCAACGTTAAGCTGGTTTCTCAGGTGCTCATATTCATTGTAAAGTTGGGCGCCAGTAACTTTGTCTTTGAACTTTTCAGGCTGGATCAGCATCTCTTCCGTCTTTCGGATTTCGACCTCCAGTCTTGCAATTTCTGTTTCCACCTTGCCGATCTGGTTCTGTACTTTCCGGATCTCCTTCTCGAAATTCTTCTTTTTTTCCCAGTTCTGCTTGTTAACAGAAACGGGGACATTCAGTGCAGCCTGTTCATTTTTCCGTGCTGCCATTTCCAGCTGGGAAAATGACTGGATCTTACGCGCCTCAAGGAAATCATAGATATCGCCGATATATTCCCGGATTCCTCCTTTTTTGAATTCGAATATCCTGTTGGTAAGCCCCTGCAGGAAATCGCGGTCGTGCGAAACGATGATCAATGTTCCGTCATACTGAAGCAAGGCACTTTTCAGGATATCCTTTGAACGCATATCCAGGTGGTTTGTCGGTTCATCCAGAACCAGCAGATTCGAGGGGGTCAGCAGTAGTTTGGCAAGGGCGAGCCTTGATTTTTCTCCGCCTGAAAGTACCTTAACCTTTTTATCGATAGTCTCACCGCCGAATAGAAATCCCCCAAGAATAGTTCTTATTTTGGGCCGGATGTCGCCAGTGGCAATATCGTCGATGGTCTTGAAAACAGTTTTATTCGGATCGAGAAAATCAGCCTGATCCTGGGCATAATATCCGAGTTGAACATTCTGCCCAAATTTAAGCTCCCCCGTATAATCGACAGCGTGAGCAATTATCTTGGACAAAGTGGTCTTGCCCTCGCCGTTCTTGCCCACAAATGCAATACGGTCGTGCCGAATTACATTGAAGTGGAGATCACTAAGCACTTTTTTCTGGGGATACTCTTTACTGAGGTGTTTCGCCTCAAGGACGATATTACCAGAATGCGGTGCCGGTAGAAACCTGAAGTGGATGCTTGAATCATCAAAAACATCGATCTCAACCTCATCGATTTTTTCAAGCAATTTGATCCTGGACTGTACCTGTTTAGCCTTGGTGGACTTATAGCGGAAACGCTCCACAAACCGCTCGATCTGGCGTATCTGTCGTTGCTGGTTATTAAACGTTGCCATCTGGCTTTCAAGCCTGTCTTCCCTTAACTCGATATAACCGGAATAATTTGCTTTATAATCATAGATCTTTCCCAAAGCAATCTCAATGGTTCTTTTTGTAACAGTATCCAGAAACGTACGGTCGTGTGATACAAGAACAACAGCGCCCCTGTATGTTGAAAGGAATTCTTCCAGCCATTGAATGGATTCTATATCGAGGTGATTTGTCGGCTCATCAAAAAGGATAACATCCGGTTGCTGCAGCAGGATCTTGGCGATCTCAACACGCATCTGCCATCCGCTGCTGAACTGGTTCATGGGCCTTGTAAAATCCTCCACGGCAAACCCGAGTCCTGTAAGAACTTTTTCTGTATCTACATGAATAGATTGTCCCTCCAAAAGATGGTAGCGCTCAAGTGTATCAGCATGGACATGTATAAGCTGATGATATTCCTCCGATTCGTAATCTTGCCGGCTCTTCATTTCGTGCTCAAGGACAGCAATTCTGTCCTTGAGGGTGATAATCTCCTCAAAGGCGGTCAGTGCCTCCTCAAAAACAGTCTTATCGCTCGTGGTTGCCATTTCCTGGGGCAGGTAGCCAAGGAGATGCATGGATGGGATGACGACTTCGCCTTCATCGGCCTTCTGAAGGCCTTTTATAATCTTTAGCAGGGTTGATTTGCCGGCACCATTTTTTCCTACAAGCCCGATTCGGTCCTTATCATTGATGATAAATGAAACGTGGTCGAACAGCGGTGTTCCTCCAAACTGAACTGAGAGATTATTTATGGATATCATGGGGATGCAAAGATAGGAAAAAGAAAAAGGCCGGCACAAAGGCCGGCCTTTTCATTATGTTCCAGTTAAGGATTAGCGAACAACAGTGATTTTGCTGGTTTTGATACCTTCAGCAGTGGTAACTTTTACAAAGTACACACCAGCTTCAAATCCGGTTACATTAACCTGGACTTTTTTGGTTCCAACAGCAGAATTTGTGTAAACAACCTGGCCGATGTAATTCATAACTTCAACAGCCTTAATGTTGCTGGTAGAAGCGATGGTTACGAGATCAGTTGCAGGATTAGGATAGATTGAGATACCGTTGTTGGTCAGATTATTGACAGCGTCAATAATATCAACCATAACTGTATCGGATGTCTCAGCGGTAGTACATTCTTCGAATACAGAAAGCACATAGAATTTATACTGACCAGCGGTTAAAGCATGATCAACATAGAAAGTATCCGTTACCATTGCGGCATTGATCTTCACGAAGTTTGTTGCGCTTGGGTTCTGGCGATATACGTCGAAACCGAGAACAGCTTCAGCAGCATCAGCATTGTTTGCACCGTGCAGTTTGTCATAGGAAATTGCAGGAACGAAGCTTGCTTTTGCGATCTTGGCTAATTCTTCTCTCGAAATACCAGAAGTCCTGGAATTAGCAAACTGGTTAGGATAAGGATTAGAAACATGAGTCAGTGTGCTGACATCGATTTTCTTGCCACCCATGGTGAGATCATCGATTGCCCATACATACCACAGACCTGCTCCGTCACCGTCCACAGCCTGCCATGCAATATCAACAGCCTGGCCGGAATAAGCAGCCATGTCAACTGTATATGGTGTAGCCCATTTGTTCCAACCATCAGATGACGGGTAAGCTGACATTGCTGAAAGGTCGAAAATTGAAGTCCAGGTCAAACCATTGTCGGTAGAGATCTTAACATAATAATGATCGAGGTTTGTTGAACCCTGGAAAGCATAGCTCCAGAAATTCAGGTTACCTGTAACACTAATGTTATGAGCGATGAGCCATTCATCCTGGTGAGCATAATCCCACATTACACCAGCTGAGCCGGCTCCTGCGTGAACTCCCCAAAGTGCGCTTGCATCTGACTGGCTCCAGGTTGTGTTGGCAGCCGTGGTATTGGTAATGATCTGGGTAAAGAACTGCGGTGGGAATAAACCACTTTCGAAGCCTTCATTCAGGATGTTACCACCTGCGCTACCGCATTTCGGAGCTTTCCAGGTTAATTTAGCGTCGTTGCCTAATGCATCACCTACAAGGTCAGTAGCTGGTTTGCACATTGCATAAACGTTAATGTTGTCAATGTACCAATGTAAAATGTCATTGGAATGGGCACCGTTTGCACGGAAACGAATCTTGAAACCTTTACCCTTTACAACAGTGATATCAATGTGCTGCGGGGTCCAGTCAACGGAACCGTTGTTCACGAGTTCGCCCTTGTTGTGCCATGTACCATCGTAGAATACATCGATGTCAATTTTTTCATTGGATGTATTGTTACGGTCAATTAATTTATAGTCGAAATCAGCCCAAATCTTGGCACAGGTATAAGGACCTGCATTCAGGATCGGACTAACAAGTGACTGATCATAATTGTTGACCATGGGCTGCCATGAGAAGTCAGCACTCGGTGCGGTGTTACCGATACCGGTATTGATGCTCCAGTTGCCCTGTGTAGGTGCAAATGTCCAACCATTGAAACCAAAGTTTCCACTGGTCCATGGTTCTACAAATGGTAACGGATGTCCGTAGATGAGATCGATACAAGCAGGGCCATTAGCTGCTACAAGTGATTCGTCAAACTGTCCGGGGAATCCATAAAGAGTAAGATCATACTTGGCAGTTACATCATAGCAATAATGTCCCGGCATCATGTGAAGATCATAATAATATAAGGAGTCTGGTCCGTTTACGAAATGGATGAAAGCATCATCACGGTAAACGTTGTAACCGATAAGTCCGTCTGGTGTACCACCACCGGTTCCTGCAATCTGGAACGGTAATCCCTGCGGTCCAACATCAGTTAAAGCAGCCCAGCCGCCAGCGGTTGTATGCTGGATACCGTCACCGGTCGTTGTCTGACCATTGATGGTTATAGGTGGCTGCCAAGGTCCTGTATAAGTTGCATTTCCTGTAGCCTGCCATTCAACCCAGTAATGACCCGGAGCAAAATGATGCATCGGAACAGTACATTCGAGTTTCTGTACGCCACGGTCAGTAGCTCCACCAACAGCCTGAGTTCTGTAAATGTTTGCAAAACTGTTAGCGGTCATGCGGTTTGTGGTGAGATCACCATAAACAACAGTACCACCCGACATTGGGTTGCCATTGTAAATCTGGAAGTAACAACCAGTCATTGAACCGGCAACCGGAGCGCCAGTCTGGTATCCGTAGAATGTAAATTTGGTAACATCCCATCCTGATCCTGTAGGAACGATGAAGTCGTCAGCAACAGAGTTGCCAGCAGACTGCTGCATACCTGAACCAAAAGAGGTCATACCAAGTGCACCCTGGAGAACGCTTTCGTCAGCTCCACCTGAACCGGTGCCCGGGCTGTTGATGATTGTTCCGTTATCATACAGAACAGCATCAATAGCGCTCATCGGAGCACTTCCCTGAGGAGCAGGTCCCGTAGAACCAACCATTGCGATATCTGAAGCGGGCTGATTATCTGTTACAGGAACAGTATAGGTAGAATGCATCATGTCATCATCACCTGTAGTCGGTTTTTCCCATGAAATGTATGCTGCATCATCAGTACCAACCTGAACTGCTGCGATGTTTGTCGGCGGATACAGGAATTTGGCGGTGAAGGTGTAGCAAGATTTGGTGGAATAACCACTGCCATAGATGGCGAGTACGCAAGCCTGGTAAGTTACACCATAATGCACCTGGTTAGGCGGAATCTGGTAGAACGTATCATGCGTGAATGCACTGAGTACATTGTTCAGGTAGAAATTGTAACCGAGGATACAATAGTTCGGGCCTGTTGTAACACCCTTTGCAACAACTTTAATGTTGTCAACATTCCAGTTATTGATATCGAAGGTATCATCACCATAAGCACGGAAGCGGATCTTGAATGCGCTGTTTGTATAAGCGGAAATATCAAGGTCTTCAGTTGTCCATGCGATGCTTCCACCCGTGTTGTCATAGTTTTTCAACGTATGCCATACAGTACCATCCCAAAGTTCAACAGCCATCTGGTTCACGGTGCTTGTACCGAAGTTATCCAGGAAGATGTCATATTTCAGACGGAGTGTCGGTGAGAAAACACCGGCAATCGTCTTACTGGTCAATGTCTGGGTATAAGCAGTTACGTTCGGAGTCCAGTTGAACATTGCAGAAGGTGCAGCGTTGCCGATACCGGTAGAAACTCCCCAGTTGGTTCCGCCTGCAGTTACCCATGCATTGGTCGTAAAGCTTCCGCTTGAGAAATTCTCAACAAAGAGATCCTGACTTTCAACAGGTGGGAACCATGTTGAGAAGAGGGTACGGTTGTTAACAGTCAGACCTGTTGGTGGGATCTTATTCTGGAGTAACACAACGTTGAAAGTCATGTCGCCCATGATCGTGATCGGGGTCTGGGTATAAGTGGTATAACCGAATTTCTGTACTGTAAGAGTATAGGTGCCTTTCCAGACAGCCGGGAAAGTCCAGGTGCCGTTCAGGGTCTGCGGGGTAAGGATCTTGGTATAAACCGTATCCGTGTAAACCGTGTTCCTCAGTGTGATAACAGTACCTGCAGTCCTTGCGGAGTCGCAGCTAAGGTCAACATTTACTGTAACAGCAGCAGTCCAGCATTTCTGAACGATATTGGAGAAAACAGAAGATGACCAACGGTTGCCGGTATACTGAGCTTTAACAGCCCATTTGTAAGGTCCGCAAGCCAGTGAAGGCCATCCATTGTCTACCATACTGTTGGTAGTCGGAGTTCCGATGGAAGTCCAAACAGCAGGAGTAGCTTCTTCACCCTGTTTCAGTCGCCATACCTGGTAACCAAGAAGGCTTTCATTGCTCTGAGGTCCGTAAGGAACATATTTTGCAGAACCTTCGTAACCGGAAACGGTTCCAGGGGTAACAGCATATAATGCACCCGGTACTGCAGAAGCAGTGATGAGGTTGGTGTTGTTGTTATTGCCGGAGCTCATGAAGAGAGGTCCGCCAGCGCCGTTTACAATAGCCCTGAGGAGGAAGTTGCCGTTAGCAGGGATCCAGGGACCACCACCGGTAGCAAACTTAGCATAGCTTCTCAGTGACTGAGTTGTGGTATCAACAAGGATACCGGCAGCATTCGGAGCATTACCGCCCTGGATCATCACAACGTAGAAATTACCGCTGTTGACAGTTACCGGAGTCGGGAATGTAAGTTCGTTAAATCCATAAGTGACAGAAGCCACGTCAAACGGGCCACCGATCATGGTACCAGGAGTTCCGCCTGCACCGGTTGCATCATAAACTGCAAACTGGAAAGGAACGAGCGGGCTGGCGCCAGAAGGATAATTCGAAGTGGTACCAATGTTCACCTGAGCACCAACAACCTTTGCAGGATAGGAGATCGGGGTGAATTTTACAGCATTCATGTTGCCCTGGGTTGCCCATACAGTCCAGTTTTCAGCTACACCGTCATCATAGATGATGGTATAATTGTTGGTCGGGAGCGCCCAGTTCAGGTTAACAGCAGTAGAAGCACCGTTGAGTGCAGCTGTGAAGGCACCTGGAGCAGAAGCAATTTCGAACAGCTGAGCGTTCTGGTTAACAACTGCAGGAGGAACTAAACTCGGAATAGATGTTCCGTTCAGAACGTCAAAACCGGCCTTTGAAAAAACCGGAACAATATTTGTACCACCAGGATATACAGCAACACTGTAACTACCATTGGCGATTGTGTAAGCAACTGAAGGAGGATTCGGTGCCGAATTGGGAACTGTAACCTTTACACCTTCGATCGGATTTCCGTTTGCAGCATTGGTAACTACCCCATTGAGGTAAGCAGGAATCGGCTGCATGCAGAAGTTAACCGTTGTGGTACCGCCAACCGTAACAAGTCCGGTCATGGTCTGGGCGATAAAGCCGGTAGCCGTACAGGTAACCTGCTGGCTGAGGGCCGGAACGCCGGTAAGGGTATACACACCCAAAGCATTGGTTGTAGCAGTAAAGCCACCAGGAATGGTAACCGTTGCTCCGGCAATCTTGGCACCGGTAATGCAGTTGGTAACCGTTCCGGTAACTGTACCAGAACCTACTGCAGTAACATGCATAAGGTCAAGATAACAGTCATTTCCGTAAGCGGAAGTGAACTGGAAAGCAACATAAAGGGTAGCCTGGTTTGCAGCAGCTGCCGGTAAGTTGCAGGTCTTTATTTTCCATCCCTGAACTGCATTATAGCGTGGAAAAGTACCAGCTGTGGTCCAGGTTGTGCCATTGGTTGAATACTGAACTTCCACCTGGTCATTGGAACCGGAATAAGCCGTGCTTTCCAGCCATGCGAAGTCAACCTTGACATTGGAATAGTTTACCGTAGAGATGGGGGCTGTCGTTTTCAGGCGGATAACACCAAGGTTGGTTGTCCATGAATCGAACTTCACAAAGTATGTTCCATCATAGCCGGTAAAGCCAGAAGGATAACTTGATGTTGTCACGTATGACAAAATGTTCGTCCCTGAAACCACGTTGGATTGCCATCCGGCAGGAACTGACCCACCGTTTTCCCAACTCTGGGTAAGAAGAGTTGTTTGTGCCCAGGTTCCTGAAGTTAACAGGAATGCTGCAAGAACGAGCAACATCTGGACAAAGCGTCTAACTTTTTTCATAGTTAATGGTTTTAGTTATTACATTGATTGTTGATAATATAGAGGATCAATTAAGTTGATAATTGATTATATAGAAAGATATGATCTCCTTCCTCCGGGTATAAAAAAAAATATGCATAGAACTTAACATTCTAAACATTTGTTTAAATTACTGATATTAAAACACTTAAATAGATACGCGTATGCTTTAGCAGACAATAAACGTAAAATTAACTGCAAATATAAGATAAAATGAATTGATTGAACCAACTTTTTTAGTCAAAATCTTTAAAAAATAACTTCAGGCAAAGATCAGTGAATAAACTGAAGTTTCAAAATATTTCACTTTAATGAATCAGGGGTTGATCACAATTATTTTTTTCATAATGTTTGCTTCGCCTGTGACGATCTTTACGATATAGACCCCGCCGGTAATATTGTTCAGTGGGATCCTTACAGTCCTTGCCGGTTGAAATTCCGGCAGATCAACCTTTCTTCCCTGTAAATCAAATAATTCTACAGAATAAACCATGGATTCCCCTCGTATCATTACACTTACTGATGCGGGATTGGGAAATACAGTTACAGAACCAGCCCTGTCAATCCCCAACCCGGTTATTACATCAACCTGAACCGTGTCGGATGTAATTGATGATGAACATTCTGCGGATGTATTCATGACAAAATAATGATACAATCCGGCATCCAGTCCTGCATCCATGAATGTAGTATCATAAACCGTTGCATTATTGACTTTAATAAAATCCGTTGAATTCCATGCTTTACGGTAAATGTTATACCCGGTAAGTGTAACTGGCTCAAGGCAACTGAAAGATATTTTCTTTGAGCCAACGCGGCAGTCATCAATGGCCCATGGATACCAGAGTCCGAGCCCGTCTCCATCAACTGCCTCCCAGGCGATGTCCACGACCTGACCAAGATATGCTGACAGATTTACCTGGTAAGGCTGTTCCCACTGGTTGTATCCTGTAGAACCGAAAGGTGCCAGGGCTGACATGTCCAGAAGGATCGTCCAGGTGCTTCCATGATCCTGGGAAAGTTTGACATAATAATGGTCAAGGTGGATGGATCCCTGGAAAGCATAACTCCAGAAGGCAAGGTTTCCTGTAACGTATACATTTTCAGCAATCAGCCATTCATCCTGGTGGCTGTAATCCCAGGTCAGGCCGGCGGCCCAGGAGCCGGCATGTACCCCTGCTGGCGAACTTTCCGATGCATGAAACCATGTGGCCAGTGAATTGGTAACATGTTTGGTCCATCCGGAGGGTGGAAACCCATTTTCTTCAAAGCCTTCATTCAGGATATTCCCGTCAAGACAATTCGGCGGACTCCAGGTGAGGCGGACATCAAATCCGGCCGGATCACCGCTTAGGTCGCGCGGAGCAGCGCAAACCGCATAAACATGAATATTGTCAACCTCCCATCCTATGATGTCTTCAGAATTCTCGCCGAATGCCCTGAACCGTATTCTGAAAAAGCCTCCTTTCACAGCGGAGATCTCGTTGTGAAATGAGGTCCAGGGTATATTCCCGTTATTTACAAAATCGCCTGCAAGGTGCCATGCATCATTATAATAAACCTCCGCTGCAAGATGCTCCATGGAGGTCAGGTTGCGGTCAGTAAGGCGCAGGTCAAAATCGAACCAGACCTTAGCACAGGAAACAGCCTGCGCAAGGATCACCTGGCTCTCAAGGGAGCAGGAATAATGTATTTGCTGCGGGTCAGCGGAAAAACGCGCATCAGGCAAAGGGTTTCCTTCAGCCGGACTAATAGTCCAGTTGCCCTGCACGGGATCAAAACCCCACGAATTGGACATGAAGGAAAGTGAATTCCAGTCCTCTGAAAACGGGAGTGGAAGCCCGTAATATATGATGATGCTGACAGGACCAGCGGGTGCCGACTCCGCAGTCTGTCCGGCCTGGCCGTAAAATGAGAGATCATATTTTGCCGACACTCCAAAAGAATAGGTTCCGGGAAAAAGGCTTTGCCCGGTATAATGAAGCGAATCCGGTGAGGCCACCGAATCGGTCAACAGACCGTTTTTGTATATGTAATAGCCCAGAAGTCCGGGTGGAGTTATATTCAGGGAAACAGATTTGCTTATGATCTGGGGTTTTGTCCAGGTGAGGAATGGCTTGTCCCCTGTCTGGATTCCCTGCAGATTCCCCGGAGGAACCAGGTAATGCGATGTGAAAGAAGCGCAGGCATTTGCAGAAGTTCCGCTCCCGTAAACAGCAGAAACACAGGCTGTGTGCGCACTGCCATATTGAACAAGGGCAGGGGGGATGATATAGTTCGTATCGGTCAGGAATGCACAGGCAATGTTATCCAGGTAGAAATTATATCCCAGGACGCAGGCTGCCGCTAAAGGGTTGTTATCTTCTGCAAGGATGGAAATGTTGTCAATGTTCCATTTGTTGATATCGAATGAATCGCCGCCGGAGGCCATGAACCGGATCTTAAAGGACTGCCCTGACCAGGCTGAGAGATCAGCTTCCCGTGTTGCCCAGGGAACACTGCCCAGCGTATTATCGAACTGCTGCAATGTATGCCAGGAGACCCCGTCCCACAATTCTACCGCCATCTGGTTGATGGTTGTTGTACCAAAATTATCAAGGGAAATATCGTATCGCAGGGTTAATGCTGATGAGTTTTCCCCGGAGATCAGCCTGCTGGTGAGTGTTTGCTGATAAGCAGAAACCTGGGGTGCTGAGCCAAACATGACAGAAGGTTTAGGCTGGCCCGTCACCATCGAGATCTGCCAGTTTGTCCCGCCTTCGATCGTCCATGCATTCGTTAAAAATGTCCCGCCGTCCCAGTTCTCCTTAAAAAGTTCCTTTACAGCCCGGGGTCTGCTCCATCTTGCTGCCAGGCTGCTGTCATTGACGGTAAAATTTCCGGGGGGAACCTTCTCCTGCATCAGGTTCACTGTGAATGAGGATTCACCGCTCACATTAATGTTCTGAACAGACGTTGTGTATCCGAAACGGGCAGTCCTGAGTTCATAAGTGCCTTTCCATACCTTTGGAAATGTCAGGCCTCCCGATGAATCAAAAATCCCCGAATAGAGTGTATCAGGGTAAACAAGGTTTTTCATAATTACGGAACTGCCGTAAGGGTTGATCCCGGCACAGCTAAGCGTAAGATTCAGATGAACACCCGCTGTCCAGCACTTCCCCAGAACATTTGAAAAGGCGGCCGGAGAATTCAGGTTGCCGGGATAATGGGCCTGAACGCCCCAGCGGTAGGGTCCGCAGGGTAGTGAAGGCCATGAAGGGTCAGTGATGGAGGTGCCGGTTGTATTTCCGCTTGCCAGCCAAACAGCAGGATTGAGTTCTTCACCCTGTTTGAGGCGGAAAACTGTATACCCTGTCACCTGGAGGGGATTATTTGTCAGGTCGAGCGGCCCTCCGGGACAATCAACGATGGCCCGCATCATGAAATTTCCGGAAGCCGGGATCCATTGACTTGTGCCGCTGGTAAAACGTGAAAAGCTCCGGTTCTGAGAGTTTGAATTGTCGATGGCCAGACCTGCGGCATTGGGCGCATTCCCTCCCTGGATCATAATCAGATAAAAGTCGCCGGAATTTAACACAGGCGGAACCGGAATATTGACCTCCACCCAGCCCAGTGCAGTGAAGCTCACATCAAAAGGACCTGCCATGAGCGTCCCGGGGGTGCCCCCGGGGCCGCTGGAATTGTACACCACAACCTGGAAAGGCACAAACGGGTAGCTGTTGGGCGGATAATTGGCTGCTGTCCCGGTATTGATCCTGCCGCCTGTGATTCGTGCGGGATAACCGGGAGGTGTGAACCTGACAGCATTCAAGTTACCCTGCTGTGCCCATACCGTAAAATCATCCTGTACGCCATCATCATAGATGATCTCGCTTGGCCCGGAAGGGATCGCCCAACTCACGGGAACGACAACCTGGCCGGCAACCGTATCGGTTGATGCCGAAACCATTCCTGCCGGGCTCGGCGTAAGATTCAACTGAAAATTAAAGGTAGCCGTACCGCCTGATGTTAATGTCAGTACCGGCGAAACAGACTGGTCAAACCCGGTTTTTATACATGCTGCTGAAGCACTGCCCGGAGAAACATTCATGGAATATGAACCTCCGGAAACTGAATAGGTTACCTGGTTATTCAACGAAATTCTGGCACCGGTAATGCCATGACCGGTTATTGCATTGGAGACGGTTCCGGTAAGCACAGCAGGCTGAGCTGATGCTGAAACTGAAAAAAGCAGCAACAGAAACAACAACCCAGAAATCGGTATCCGTCTGGAATAAATCATCTTTTTATTAAGCAGTCAGTTACTAAATTTACTTGTATACGAAAGAACTTTAACAAAGATACACACCCGGAAGGAATTTTTTTATTGAAAAATGCTTTGAAAATCGAAAAAATACATATCTTTGCACTCCCAAAAATGTTTAGTCACACTATACCCGTTAAAATGTACGCAATTGTTGAAATAGCCGGCCAGCAGTTTAAAGTGGCACAAAATGATGAGATTTTTGTTCATCGTCTGGATGGAGAACCCGGTACAAAAATTGAATTCAAGGAAGTTTTACTGATCGACCAGGATGGCAAGATCAGTATTGGAAAACCTCATATCGAAGGATCCAGCATCACTGGCAAGATCATTGAACACGCCAGGGGTGATAAAGTCATTGTTTTCAAGAAGAACCGCCGGAAAGGCTTTCAGAAATCAAATGGCCACCGCCAGGATTTCAGCAAGATCCTTATCGAGAGCATCGCCTTAAAAGGCAGCGCTCCCAAAAAAGCGAAAAAAGAAACAGAGGCAGCTGAAGTTGCTCCGGAAGTATAATTCGTCAACAAATAAAACAATCATAATATGGCACACAAAAAAGGTGCGGGCAGTTCAAGCAATGGTCGTGAATCCCACAGCAAACGCCTTGGCGTAAAAATATATGGCGGTCAGGCTGCCAAAGCAGGGAATATTATTGTAAGGCAACGGGGAACCGTTCACAATCCGGGACTGAATGTCGGGATCGGGAAAGACCATACATTATTTGCTTTGGTTGACGGAACCGTTGAATTCAAGAAAAAGATGAAAGAACGCTCTTTCGTTTCCATCCTTCCTTTCGAAGAAAAGAATTAACCTGTATTACAATGACATGCGAAAGCCGTCTCCCTAAAGGAGGCGGCTTTTTTTGCTTCGTTCGGGGAGGTCATAACCGCCCCCCTTCCTTTTAAATAAAATCAATTTAGCCCGGTTCAATTGCAGGGCAATCTAAATTGCTTATTTTTGCTTTGAAAAGAAATAAAACAAGAGATACATGCTACAATTAACCGTGATCCGGGAAAACCCGGAAATAATCGTAGAACGACTGGCTATCAAGAATTTTGACGGAAAGGAGATCATCTCTGCGGTCATCACCCTTGATGACAAAAGGAAGGAAACTCAGAAGCAACTGGATGACAACCAGGCACAAAGCAATTCCATCGCCAAAGAGATCGGGATGCTTTTCAAGGAAGGGAAAATGGCTGAAGGTAACCAGCTGAAGGATAAAACAGCGGAATTAAAAAAGGCTTCTGCTATCCTGAGTGAAACACTTGAAAATGTTAAAAAGGAACTGGACGACCTGCTCGTAAGGATCCCCAATCTCCCCCACCCAACCATACCCCCCGGAAAATCAGCCGAAGACAACCTGATCGTTGCCGAAGAAGGAAAAATTCCCGAATTGCCGGAGAGTGCTGTTCCCCATTGGGATCTTACCTCCAAATATGATATCATTGATTTTGCGCTCGGCAACAAGATCACCGGGGCAGGCTTCCCTGTATACAAAGGAAAAGGTGCACGCCTTCAGCGTGCCCTGATCAATTTTTTCCTCGAACAGGCTATTGCTGCAGGCTATACAGAGATCCAGCCACCCTACCTTGTCAATGCAGCCTCAGGGTATGGAACCGGACAGTTGCCGGATAAGGACGGTCAGATGTACTATGCTCCAGAAGACGAACTTTACCTGATACCGACGGCGGAAGTTCCCGTAACAAATATATACAGGGATGTGATTCTGAAAGAATCGGATTTCCCAATAAAAAATGCAGCTTACTCCAGCTGTTTCAGGAGAGAGGCAGGATCTTACGGAAAAGACGTCAGAGGCCTTAACCGCCTGCACCAGTTTGATAAAGTTGAAATTGTCCAGATCGCCCACCCGTCAAAATCATATGAGGTGCTGGAAGAGATGCGGGAATATGTTTCCGGACTGCTCCGCCTGCTGGAACTTCCTTTCAGAGTGCTGAAACTCTGCGGTGGCGATATGAGTTTTACCTCAGCCCTTACCTATGACATGGAAGTTTATTCCTCTGCGCAAAAAAGGTGGCTCGAAGTCAGTTCGATCTCCAATTTTGAGTCCTTCCAGGCTAACCGTATGAAATGCAGGTACAAAGACGAGACAGGGAAGACACAACTTGTTCATACTTTGAACGGCAGCGCACTTGCATTGCCGAGAATTGTTGCCGCATTGCTTGAGAACAACCAGACACCCGAAGGCATCCGGATCCCGGCTGCACTGGTCAAATATACCGGCTTTGATATCATCAGTTAATTAACCTTATATCCCATGAAAAAAATCATAGTGATCCTGGCCCTGGCGGTTATTTCGCAGATGGCCTTTGCCGGCCTTGGCTTTAAATTAGGGCCAAAAGTCGGTTTCAATACTTCCAAATTATCCACCAATCTGGATTCGATCTCGTCCCAGTTCAAAGCTGGATTTTCAATCGGTGCTTTTGCAAGGCTTGGAAAAACAATGTACCTCCAGCCCGAACTTTATTACACCACCGACGGATGAGTTTTTTCCAGCAATATTACAAACTGGAAACAAACAGTTAAGCTCAGCAACCTGAACATTCCCGTTCTGATCGGCTATAGTTTCATAAATAAAGTCGTGAATGTGAGAGTAATGGTCGGTCCGATGTTGTCCTTCGTTGTAAATAAGAGCATAAAAGATACGGAAGGCAACGGTGGAGTTACAGGCCCTATCAAAGAAGCCAGCATCAACAATGCCAACTGGTACATCCAGGCTGGCGGCGGCATCGACGTATGGATGCTGACCCTGGATGTTCGATACCAGGCCGGCCTGAACAAGATCATCAAGGAGACAGGCAGCGGAAGCTATACTTCATCCAGCAATGGGTGGGTTGTGAGCCTTGGCATTAAATTTTTCTGATGCTCCGGTACAACTTAAGCTCGTATTCACCTGTTCAATAAACCTTCATGCAGGTCGGGAACAAGAATTACCGTACAGTCTGGATGGAGGGATCCACCGTTTTTTTTATTGAACAAAACCTGCTTCCCTTTGAATTCAGGATCAGGGAGGCCCACACTTACCGTGATTCCTGTCAGGCGATACGGCAGATGACCGTCCGTGGAGCAGGTGCCATAGGCGCACTGGCTGGTTTTGCAATGGCTCAGGCATTCCTTGAATCAGAAGGCAAAGACCAGCATTATCCTGATGACGCCCGAATAGAAATAGAATCCACCCGCCCGACGGCAAGGAACCTCTTCTATGCGACCGAAAGGGTCTATGAGGCAGGGATCCGGTCAGTTGCAGAAGCTGTAACGGAGGCACAACGAGTTGCCAACCAGGATGCCTCCGACTCACAAATGATCGGAAAGTACGGAAATGAACTGATCAGCGACGGCTGTACAATTGAGACGCATTGCAATGCCGGCTGGCTGGCTTTCGTTGATTACGGAACAGCACTCTCCCCGGTTTATGTGGCACATGACTGCGGGAAAAAGATTTTCGTTTATGCAGACGAGACCCGTCCGCGAAGCCAGGGAGCGCGTCTGACTGCCTGGGAACTGAACAATGCCGGTATCCCTCATGCCATTATCCCTGATAATGCAGGAGCCCACCTGATGTCGCTCGGAAAAATCGATATGATCATTACAGGAGCCGACAGGATTGCCGCCAACGGGGATACGGCAAACAAGATCGGAACACTTGAAAAAGCCATTGCAGCAAAAGAATACGGGGTTCCGTTTTACATAGCGGCCCCCACCTCTACTTTTGACCTGGCCTGTAAAGCAGGAAAAGATATCATTATCGAAGAACGACCCGAAGAGGAAGTTTTATTCCAGGAAGGACCTGACAGCTCCGGAAAGATGCACAGAATCCTCGTCTGCTCGCCCGGATCACCTGCCATCAATCCATCATTTGACGTAACCCCTGCAAAGTTTATTACCGGTATTATCACGGAAAAAGGCATTATCCGGGCCTCCGGAGAAACCATTAACAATCTGTTTAACCCATAGACCATGAAAGCGAACATCACCAAATGGATCCTGCTTACGGCAGCCATTTTCTTTTCTGCAGCCCTCACTTTTGGCGCTGATAAGGAAAAAACCAAAACGAAGGACGAAAAGAAAGATACCGTTCTTACTTCTTCCCTTGTAAACGGATTGAAATTCAGAAGTATCGGCCCTGCTTTCACATCCGGACGCATCGCTGATTTTGCTGTAAACCCGAAAAACCATTCCGAATGGTATGTAGCTGCAGCATCCGGCCATGTCTGGAAAACAACCAACAACGGCACCACCTTTGAACCCATCTTCGATAATTATGGCGCCTATTCAATGGCCGTTGTGGTCATCGACCCCAATAATTCAAACGTTGTCTGGGTCGGAACCGGTGAAAACAACCATCAACGGTCGCTGGGTTACGGCGACGGTGTTTATAAAAGCAACGACGGCGGAAAAAGTTTCACCAACATGGGACTTAAAGATTCCCGTCAGATCGGCAAGATCCTGATCGATCCGCGGAATTCAGATGTTGTTTATGTAGCAGCAGAAGGATCCGTCTGGGGACCCGGCGGTGACCGCGGCCTCTATAAAACATGGGACGGAGGCAAGACCTGGAAAAAAATCCTTGAAATCAGTGAAAATACCGGGGTGAACAATATCCTGATGGATCCGCGCAACCCGGATGTCATGTACGTATCTTCCGAGCAGCGCCGCCGCCATGTTTTTACAAAGATCGGCGGAGGCCCTGAAACAGCCATTTATAAATCAACCAATGCCGGGGAGACCTGGGACAAGCTGACCAGCGGCCTTCCCTCTGGTGATATGGGTGGCATGGGATTAGCCATTTCACCGGTAAACCCTGATTTCATCTTTGCAATCATCGAAGCAGCCGGCGATGCCAGCGGCTTTTACCGCAGCACAGACCGGGGTGCCTCCTGGACCAAAATGAGCGGACATGTTGCACAGGGGCAATATTACAATGAGATCTACTGTGACCCGAAGAATGTTGATATCGTTTACTCTGTAGAAACCGTTTCAAAGTACACAACTGACGGCGGGAAAACCTGGCAACCGATCGGCAATAACAAACGGCATGTGGATGACCATGCTTTCTGGATCGATCCCGATGACACAAAACATTTTATGATCGGTGGTGACGGCGGGATATATGAAACTTATGACTGGGGAAAAGAGTTTATATTCAAGTCGAATTTACCCGTAACCCAGTTTTACCGCGTACAGGCCGACAATGCAACTCCGTTTTACAATGTATACGGAGGCACACAGGATAACAACAGTTTTGGCGGACCTTCACGGAATATAAGCAACACAGGCGTCCTTAGTGATGACTGGTTTGTAACCAACGGCGGAGACGGATTCTGGGCACAGATCGACCCCGTTGACCCCAATATTGTTTATTGTGAATCTCAGTATGGCGGCATGGTGCGGTTTGATAAAAAAAGCCTTGAATCTGTGGACATCCGGCCGGAACCCCGGAAAGGCGAGGACAGTTACCAATGGAACTGGAATACGCCACTGATCCTCAGCCCTCATTCTCATACGAGGCTTTACTGCAGCGCCAACAAGGTTTTCAGAAGCGATGACCGCGGAAACACCTGGCAGGTTATCAGCGATGACCTTACCGCCAAAATCGATCGCAACAACTGGCCGGTGATGGGCAAATACTGGAGCATCGATGCCGTTCAAAAGGATATTTCGACCTCTCTCTACGGAACGATCATCTCTCTGGATGAATCGCCGGTAAAAGAAGACCTGTTGTATGCAGGGACCGATGACGGACTGATACAGGTTACAGAAGATGCCGGAAAGAACTGGCGTAAGGTATCCTCCTTCCCCGGCGTTCCCGAAAACACCTATGTCAGCGACCTCAATGCATCCCTTTTTGATGAAAACATTGTTTTTGCCTCCTTTGACAACATCCTCCGGGATGATTTCAAACCCTACCTGCTGAAGAGCACTGACAAGGGAAAATCATGGGTTTCCATCGCCGGCAACCTGCCGGAAAAAGGAACGGTCCATTCAATTCAACAGGATTTTAAAAATTCGGATCTGCTTTTCGCAGGAACCGAATACGGGATCTTTTTTACGATCGACGGCGGGAAGAACTGGGTCCAGCTCAAGTCGGGGATCCCGACCATCCAGGTAAGGGATATCACCTTGCAGAAAAGAGAAAACGACCTGATACTTGCAACCTTTGGCCGGGGATTTTATATCCTTGACGATTTTACTCCTTTGCGCCTTCTGAACAGGGACAGCCTTAATAAGGATGCCATCCTCTACCCTGTAAAGGATGCACTGATGTTCATTCCATCAGATGTAAAAGACATTGCCGGCTCAACCGTTTTTATCGCAAAGAACCCGGATTACGGCGCAGTATTTACCTATTATATCAAAGATGTTCCTAAAACCCTGAAAGAGAAACGCACCGAAAAAGAGAAAGAACTTTTCAAGAAGGGAGATCGCATCCCGCAGCCATCGGAAGCTGACCTGCGCCTCGAAAAGGCAGAGATCGCCCCATTCCTTACCTTCACCATTACAGATGAGGCAGGCAATGTAGTAAGGACTTTCCGGAAAAGTGCGTCCAAAGGGATGAGCCGCGTGAACTGGGACCTCCGTTACCAGTCTACCCGCAATGTTGAAGCAGGAGACAAATTCGATCCCCTTGCTGAAAACGGCGGCGGCGTTCTGGCCCTGCCCGGGAAATATAAGGTTTCATTATCCATGACCGCCGCAGGGGAAACAAAGAACCTGGCCGGGCCTGTGGCCTTCAATGCCGTTGTGCTTAACAACGCAACACTTCCGGCGGAAAACCGCGAAGCTATGGTATCATTCCACAAACAGATCGCGGAGATGTTCAGGATGATGAGTGGGACAGAGCAGTATGCAAACGGACTTGCTAAAAAGATCAGCAGCATGGAATATGCCTTAAACTGTACGCCCAACGCTTCTCCCGAACTGATGAAGAAAGCACAGGAGATACAGAAACAGCTGGATGAGGTTTTAAATGTTAAATTCAACAGGGTCTCATCAAGGCCAAGCGAAGAGGAGAACCCTCCTGCCCCGGTCTCACTGAATACCCGGCTTGGAAAGATCGTCTGGGTAACTTACTCCTCTACTTCTCAACCCACCCAGGGACAATGGGATGCTTATAAAATCCTGCAGGCTGAGTTTCCTCCGGTATATGATCAGGTGAAGAAGATCGGTGAAACGGACATCCCTGAACTGGAGAAGAAAATGAACCTGCTCGGATCACCCTCAACGCCTGGCAGGTTACCGGAGTGGAGAAAATAAAGAGCGAGACACGTATCACGTGATGCGTATCGTGTTACGTGTTACGAAAAAAGAAGTAACGGCCTTCACAACGAAATCAAGGTCTTTCCGCTTTAGCCCATAGAAAAAAGGAAGCCGGATAATGGTTTCCGAAAAACGGTCGGTGTTCGGCAGGGGTCGGCCGTCGTGTTTATCCAGGAAGTATGGACTGGAATGGAGGGGCAGGTAATGAAAAACGGCGCTGATACCCTGTTTTTTAAGAAAGCCCAGCAGGTCATTCCTGATTTCTTCCGATTTTACAAAGAAATAAAAAAGGTTGCCGTTTTGGGACGCATAATCCGGAATGGAGGGCAACTGAATGGTCCCCTTTTCTTCCAACGGCTTTAATTTACGGTAATAGGTGTTCCAGGAACTGATCCGGTCTGACTGGATCTTCTTCATCCGCTGAAGCTGGGTATACAATAATGCGGCGATGGCATCTGAGGGAAGGAAAGATGACCCGATATCGACCCATCCGTACTTATTCACTTCCCCACGGTAAAAGGCAGCACGGTCAGTCCCTTTTTCCCAGATGATCTCAGCCCGCCGGATGAACTGCTGATCATTGATCGTGATCATGCCGCCTTCTCCACAAATAATATTTTTGGTTTCATGGAATGAAAAAGTCCCGAAATGCCCTATGGATCCAAGGGGTTTGCCCTTGTAAAAGGAATCGATGGCATGAGCGGCATCCTCAACCACAAGGATCTTATGCCTGCCGGCGATCTCCATGATGCGGTCCATATCGCAGGCGATACCGCTGTAATGGACGACAGCAATGACTCTGGTTTTCGGAGTGATCAGCTTTTCAATCTCATCCGGATCTATATTCGGAATGGCTGGCAGGGTATCCGCAAATACCAGTTTTGCACCACGCAGCAGGAAAGCATTTGCTGTCGACATGAAGGTGAAGGATGGCAGAATCACTTCGTCCCCGGGCTGAATGTCTGCCAGTATAGCCGTCATTTCAAGAGCATCGGTACAGGATGTTGTAAGGAGTACTTTCCTGAAGCCATAGTTCTCTTCGAAAAAACGATGGCACTTTTTAGTGAATTTTCCATTGCCCGAGATCATACCCGACATGGCAGCCTGAGCAATTGCTTTCAGGGAGATGACCGGCAGATAAGGCTTATTGAACGGGATATTCATGGATTTTTTCAAAAAGAAGCAGGGGTATGCCCTGAAGGATTGATATTTGATTAATTTTGTTACGAAGGTAAAACTATTTATTCAAAAAATTTCCGTGGCCCAACGCAGTTATCTCCAGGACATTCTTAGTGTATTTGGCAGTAACGTTGCGGTTACAATCGGAAGTCTGCTGGTCGGGATCATTCTTTCCCGTATTCTTGGGGCTGCAGGTTACGGGGAGTACTCCTCCATCATTGTTGTTCCTATGATCGTGATCGGCCTCACCCAGTTGGGGATCCGCCGGTCGACAATGTACCATCTCAGTGCCGGGAAAGATTCCGAGGACCACATTGTTTCCGCTGTCTTCATCCTCCTGCTCCTCACCAGTTTTCTCACCATCCTTATTTCCGGGCTGGTATTCCTCTTTTCCGAATCGAAATTCAACCCGGTAAACCTCACGATCATCATGCTCACGATCCCCTTCGTGCTTTGCAATGTATTCGGCGGAGGGATTTTCCTTGGCAAGCGGGAGATCCTGCGGGCCAATATATTAAATTCCGGCCCTACACTGATGAACCTCGTGTTCGTTATAATCTTTGTCTGGATACTCAAACTCTCTGTCAAAGGTGCTTTCCTGGCATTGCTTTTTGCCAATATTGTGATGTCGGCCTTTGTTTTCTATATCCTGAAGAAATCGTATCACATCACATTTAAATATCACGAGAAGATCATGAAAAGCATGGTCCGCCTGGGTGTGGTTTTTGCTTTTTCTATTTTCATTATGCAGATGAACTACCGCATCGATATCATCCTTTTGAAACGGTATTCCTCCCTTGAACAGATCGGCTTGTATTCACTGGCCACTCACATAGCAGAACAGCTCTGGCATGTCCCCTATGCTATTGAAGCGATTGTTCTGACGCGCAGTGCAGGGGCAACTGATGAGCAGGCGTCAAACCGCACTGTGGCATCTATCATGCGTGTCTCGTTTCTCTTCAGCCTGGTAGTCTGCGGTGTCATTTATTCCCTGGTGCCAATCCTCATTCCACTTATTTTCGGCAGTGAATTTAAAGGCAGCGTGCCGATGATACGCGGTATTTTGCCCGGTATTCTCATGCTCGTCGTGTTCCGTATCCTTAACAGCCGGCTTGCCGGAATGGGCAAACCCCAGGCAGCAATTTATGCATTCATCCCCGCACTGATTCTAAATCTTATTTTAAATATGCTGTGGATCAGACCTTATGGGGCGATGGGTTCTGTGTGGGCAACGAATGCCAGCTACGCACTTGGCTGCCTGATCTTTCTGTTCGTTTATTCCTGGAAAGTTAAAATGTCGGTGATTGAGATCTTCAGTTACCGGAAAAGCGATTTTTACTTTCTCAGGAACATAAAATCTAAAATTAAATGGCAAATTTAGCGGAAACCCCTATTTTCTTCATATTCGGACGGCCTCGTTCCGGAACAACTCTGCTTACCACACTGTTCAATGCTCATCCGAACGTTAAAATCGCACCGGAATTCCCCATCATGCTGTTTTTGTATCAGCGGTTCAAACACGTTAAAAACTGGGATGAGGCAACCATCCGTTCTTTTGTGGATCATGCTTATTACACCTCGAAATTTAATTACCGTACACTCGAGAGCCTGAAGATCGACAAGGAAGCCCTGGTCAATGAGTTGCTGAAATACAAGGGGCCTGGTTCAGTCGGGACTTTCCTGAAAAGTATAAATTATTTCTCCTTCTCGATATTTGACAAAGAAGAGATCCAGTGGATCGGCGATAAAAACCCGATCTATTCGATCAATGCCCACCGGTTCCGGAAGATTTTCCCTGAAGCAAAATTCATTTGCATCGTCAGGGATTACAGGGATAATTTTATCTCCATGCGAAAGCTTGCTGAAAAGGAGGTTGAAGTAGAAGCTCCGGCTCTTACCCTTCAGGTTTCAAGATGGCGTTATTTTGTTAAAATTTTTCTTGACGGTAAAAAAAGGTTCCCCGATAAGTACTATATACTGCGGTATGAGGATCTTGTAACAGACCAGGAGAAAATATTCAGAGAACTTTGTGAGTTCCTGGGAATTGCCTATGATCCCTCTGTATTCGATTTCTACAAGAAAAAGGAAGAGACATTGAAAACCTACGGCAATAATGTGGTTTGGGGAAAATTTCATGAAAACCTGCTGAAACCCATCAATACCGGAAGAATGAACACCTGGCAGAACGATCTTACCCCTCAGCAGGTAATGGTTGCTGACCAGATTGCCGGGAAATATGCTGACCGCCTGGGTTATGAACGGAAAGATAAAAGGTTTCACATGGGTCTTTTCCTTAGATCACTTCCCATGGAGGCCTACAATTATATCCTGTTTAAAATGATGATCTTCGGGACCTACCTGCCCTATAAATTAAGCCGGTGGTGGTTTCAGAAATCCTTGTTCCTGCTTAAAATCTACATGTACTTCTTTGGAAAGAAGAAGCAGCTTAAAAAAGAAAATATACCTGCTTAGTCAGAGTTCAGACTGTCCGGCAATACTTTCCTGTCGTCAAATTCGCCGGTACTATAGCGTTGCATCAGCCTGAACCGCTGTATCTTGCCGCTGGAAGTCCTGGGAATTTCACTGGTTTTTATCAGAACAAGTTCATCAACGGTAATACCCAGGTTGCTGCGAAGTAGTGCCCTCAGTTTACGGAATATTTCTGGCGCTTTTTCGTCGGGAAACCCCGCTGCAAAAGCGACCACTTTATCCTGGCCGGTCTCTTTCCCGGTTATTCCGCCGAAACAGACTTTACCATATTTGATCTCGTCCACAGAACAGGCCATGGATTCAAGGTCGTTTGCAAAATAGTTCCGTCCGTTTTTAAAAATGATATCCTTTGATCGTCCGCTTATGTATAAGCGCCCTTCGTAAAAGAACCCGATATCACCCGTGCTGAGCCACTCCCCGCAAAAAACAGAAGCTGTCACTTCGGGATTGTTGTAATATCCCTTTGTGATGCCAGGTCCCTTTAACTGGATCTGTCCTGAAAAACCAGCAGGCAGTGGTTGATCCTGTTCATCCATGATCCGGATCTCAACGTCATTAATAGCCACGCCGACTTCCGACAATAACCTGGCGGAAGGCTCCGAAGGGTCAACAGGCCGGGCGAGGTTTTCGTGATCCAGAAGGCCGGCGTCAAACGAGATAACCAGTGAGTGTGTCATCAGGGGTGAAAAGGAGATCGCAAGGGTGGCTTCAGCCATGCCATATACCGGCATCATGGCCTCCGGCCTGTAGCCAAAGGGCTCAAGCGCCCTTATAAAGTCCTGCATGGTAATTACCGAGATGGGCTCGGCGCCATTCAGCATCGCTTTCATGTATGAAAAATCCCAGTCAAAGACAGGTTTTTTTCGTGTAAAGTACCGCAGAACCAGGGCCAGTGCAAAGTTTGTACACCCTGTAATTGCAACCTTCTGATTGCTCATCAGGTTCAGCCATAAACCTGGATTCATGATGAAATCAATTGTTTCAATATGGTACTGAACCAGGCCGCAATAGATGGGCGTAAGATGATAACCGATCAAACCCATGTCATGAAAAAGGGGCATCCAGTTTCCGATAATATCAGGAAATTTCGCATCCAGTCCTATGCGTATGGCATCCATATTCACCATCAGGTTATGATGGGTAAGCATGATCCCCTTCGGGTCACCTGAGCTGCCGGAGGAGAATTGGATAAACGCAAGATCGTCAGGCTTCAGTTCAGGCTTTGGATATGTTCCTCTGCAATCCAGATCCCGGACCATTTTAATTTTCAGCGATGCAGTTTCATTGGGGTCGTTCAATTCCGAACTCATGAATACACAAGCCCCCTTTAGTTGTTCACACACATTAATCAGCTTCACAACCGCCGGGTTGTATCCCGAAAAGGTCATGGGAGGCTGAAGTATGGTTGGGATCAGCCCAAGCAGAAAACTGCCCCAGAGGATTTCAATTGTCTCCTTATTATTCTGAGTAGCGATAATGATCGTATCGCCTTGCCGCAAACCAAGATTAAAAAGACCGCAGGCGATCCGGTCAGCTTCAGCCAGCAGATTCTTATAAGTCTGAATAAGCAGGCTGCCGTTTTTATCGGAATACCCGATAAACAGATGCTCATGGCTTTGAACCGCCCTGACCAGCAGGTCGGGTAAGGTAAGTTCAGGTTGGTAATAAGCACCCGTTAATGGCATGTTGTCAAGGGTTGATTCGATTGGTCTGCAAAGAAACGAATAAGTTAATTTGTATGGCCATTTTCAGGAAAATTCTTACATTTGCCGCATAATTGATACCCCATGAAAATTGAAGATTTCATTGCCTGTTTAGAAGAAGAATATGAAGATATTGCTCCGGGAACACTGAAACCCGAAAGTGTTTTCAGGGAAGTTTTTGAATGGAGTTCAATCAATGCACTAATCCTGATTGCCCTGGTAAAAACAAATTATGATGTTACTGTTGTTGCGGAAGATATCGCAAATTCCGTGACCATCCAGGACCTGTTCAATATTATCAAATCCCGCGCGACCAGCTAAAGGCAGGTTACCCGTTTTCCATCAGTTTCTTACCCTCTTCCGCCAGCTGCCGGATAGAGATCTCTTCAAAAAACAGATAGGGCGGCCATTCAAATCCAAAGATATTTTTGGTATCGTCCGTCAGTTCTACTGCCCTTAATGAATCGATTCCATAGGTGGTCAGGCTGTTTGCAGGATCAACAGGCGATCCATGATTCAGGTGGGCCGTGGCCCATGCTGCCAGGAAATTTTCAAGTGTCGGTATTTCCATCTCTTCCAGGGCAGACTGCACATTTTCAGCACCTTCAAAAATCCGTTCAGCTACTATATCCAGTTCTCCGGAAAGAAGTGATTTCCGGGTGGCCCGGCGCATAATTTTGCCGCTTGAGGTCTTTGGAAGTGAACCTGTTCTGATCAGGGCTATGCGGGCAGGATGTATTTCAAACTCGCGGGAAACAGCCGCAATAACGGCGTCCATAATTTTACCGGTATCAGGCGGAATGAATGACCGCCGCAACTCAGCGACAACGGCAAGCCGTTCTTCACCATTTTGCTCAATTGAAAAAGCAGCAGCACAGGTCTTTCGAACAGAAGGATGACTCTCCTCCACCGTTTTTTCAATATCCTGCGGATAAAAATTGCGTCCATGGATAATGACCAGGTCTTTTAACCGGCCGGTTACAAACAGCTCATTTTCATAAATAAATCCAAGGTCACCGGTACGCAGCCATACAGGTTCATTTCGTCCGGCCGGGCTTGTCCCGAAAATTTCAGAAGTCAGGACTGGCTGTCCGTAATACCCGCCGGTAACGGTACTTCCTCTGGCCCATACTTCCCCGACTCTGTCGGGAGGCAGTATCTCTTTGGTTTCGGGATCTGCTATCAGGAGCATTGTATCCATCACTGCTTTCCCGTTGCCGGTGATCCAGCGGATATCTTCCCGGGTATGTTCCTCCTCCTTGACCAGAACAACACGATTTTGTTCCAGTTCCGACGAACTTACCGCAATCGAGACAGGAAGCTGCGACAACCTGGATCCTGTCAGTATCAGGGTAGATTCTGCCATACCATAGGCAGTGGCGAGCGCCCCGGGATCAAGACCGTAAGGGGAAAAAGTTGCTGCAAACCTGTCAATGGTCGACTTTCTGACAGGCTCCGCACCGTTAAACCAGACCCGGAGAGAAGATAAGTCCAGCCCCCTTCGAAGGGTATCATCCGTTTTATCAATACAAAGATTAAACGCAAAATCAGGCTGACCGCTCTTGGTTGCCCGGTAACGGCTCATGGCCAGTAACAGGCAATAGGGTTTGGAAATAAAAACCACCGGAGGTATCAATACAGTAAAGGATCCGGAAAAGATTGTTTCAAGGATCCCGAAGATCAATCCAAGATCGTGGAACTGCGGCACCCAGTGTACGGCAACATCCTCCTTCGTGAAATGGAAGATCAGTTGCAGTGCCCGCAGGTTGAACATGATATTCCTGTGGCTGACCATCACCCCTTTCGGGTCGCCGGTAGAGCCGGATGTATACTGAAGAAATGCAAGGTCTTCAAATCCGGGATCGGGAAAATCCACGGCAGATCCGCAAGGTACGGCCCATTGTTCCGTGCTGTGCCACGGCAGGTCTTTTAAAAGCTGATCTTCAGAAAAATTGCGCTCCAGTGAATGGGTTATGGCCTCTGTTGTAAGAATTGAGACCGCCCCGCAGTTGGAAACAATTGCATGAATGCGTCGGAGGGATCTGTTTTTCCGGGGTGGGTAAACAGGTACGGGAATCGTACCAGCGTAAAGGCAGCCGAAAAAAGCAATAATAAAATCAAGACCTGCCGGATAAAACATCAGTACTTTTTTACCCTGACAACCATGTTCCATAAGATTCAGGGCCACTGACCGGGCATAATCGTCAAGCTCACCATAGGTGATCGACGCCTCCTCTGATTCTCCGTCTGCCAGAAAAGTAAAGGCGCGTTTTCCCGGGTGCACCAGCGCCCTGTTCCGAAGTACCGAAACAATCGATGCCTGACCCGGCTTAAGCTTAAGGTCTTGCGGGATTGGCGCTGATTCCGTTAAATCCATCATTCAGTTTAAAGGGAGAAAAACCATCTTGTTTCACCTGCTCAAAATTAGATATTTTCCGGGTTTAAGGATAAAAATCGTATTTTTGCTTTGTATCAACCAATTAACAAGCTAAACCGGCAGAATATGGCTGTTTTTGAGATCCCGGATGTTCGTATAGCAGGAATATCGGCATGTGTTCCAAAAAGGACCGTATCCAATCATGATTATAACTGGATAACGCAAAAGGAACGTAATCTGCTGATCAGAACAATTGGAGTGGAGACCCGCCATATGGCTGAATTCGGACAAACCGCTTCTGACCTCTGCATGCAGGCGGCAGACCAGTTGCTGGAAAAACTCGGCTGGGATCGCGGGGAGATCAACCTCCTTATTTTCGTGTCCCAGTCCAGAGATTATCTTATCCCCTCCACATCGGCCATTTTACAGGACAGGATGAAGCTCCCCAAGAGTTGTATCACCCTGGATATCAACCTTGGGTGTTCCGGATACGTATATGGGTTGTCTGTGATCAGCAGCCTTATGAACAGTACAAGGGTGGGCAAGGCACTGCTGCTTGTCGGCGATATTTCAACTGTTACTTCAGCCTACCGTGACAAGAGCACTTACCCCTTGTTTGGTGATGCCGGTACGGCCACTGCACTGGAACTGAAACCCGGGTTTGCCCCGATGCAGTTCAACCTCCAGACCGACGGAAGCGGTTATGAGGCCATTATCATTTATGACGGCGGCGGCCGCAACCTTCCCAGCAGGAAATCATTCAGTACCCATAAATACGGGGAAGGGATATACAGAAACAGGCTCCAGGTGGCATTGAACGGAATTGAAGTATTCAATTTTTCCCTGAGAGAGGTAGTACCCAATATCAAAACAACCCTCAATCATTTCAGCCGCAGCCTTGATGAGTTTGACTTCCTGTTATTCCACCAGGCTAACCGCCTGATCAATGAAACTCTTCGGAAAATGCTGAAGGTTAACCCGGAAAGAGTCCCCTACTCACTGAAAGACTATGGCAATACAAGTTGTGCCTCAGTCCCGCTGACCATGGTCACACAACTAAGCGAGGAGCTTCAGGGCAAGCCTCAAAAACTTTTACTGTCAGCATTCGGAATCGGCCTGTCCTGGGGAACTGCCCTGATTGAAACTGACTGCATCCTGGTTCCTGAAATTACAGAACAGGATGCCATTCCCGTAAAATATGAAATCGGATGAGTCCTTTTGAACTGAATGATAAAACGATCCTCGTTACCGGTGCATCATCCGGTCTTGGAAGACAAACAGCTATCACGGCATCACAATATGGTGCAAAAATTGTCATTACCGGAAGGAATGCCGCGCGGCTTGAACAAACCTTCAAAGCCCTTTATGGTGACGGACACATTCAGATTCTTGCCGACCTTACCGTTCAGGAAGATATCGACAGGCTGGTCCTGGAATTACCGGTACTGGACGGGGTTGTTCACAGCACGGGCATTTCCGATCTTTCCCCGGCCCGATTCATCTCCAAAAAAGTCATTGCCGAAACCTTCAGGATCAGTTTCGACGCCGCGGTGCTTCTGACAGCCGGGATTCTTGGAAAAAAACGACTGGCCAAAGGCAGTAGTTCCATCGTATTCATTTCATCACTTTCCACCCGGTATGCTTTTATCGGCGGGGCGATGTATATCAGCGCCAAGGCAGCACTTGAAGCTTACGCCCGCGTCCTGGCACTCGAGCTGGCCCCCAGGGGCACCCGTGTCAACTGTGTGGCACCGGCTTTTGTAAAAACCCCCATGCTTGATGAAACCGCAGTAAACTCCTCCCAGGAGGTGGTTGATAAACTTGAACAACTGCAACTTCTGGGGTTTGGCGACCCGGTTGATGTGGCGAATACCATCATTTTCTTCCTTTCCGATGCATCAAAGTGGGTAAGTGGGGAGAGTATGATCCTGGGCGGAGGACTGAATGTTCAGATGACAAGTAAACAAACTACGGTGCCCCCGAAAAATTAAAGACGGCAGGACGGTGAAAAATAATAAGAAGAAAATATGCCTGAATATTCCATAGTTGTTCCTGTTTATAACAGCCACGAATCGCTTGAGGAGCTTTTTCAGCGAATTGACCGGACAATGAATGGACTCGGCAAATCCTTTGAAGTCGTTTTTGTTGATGATGACAGCCACGATGCCAGCTGGAACAAACTGGAGCTCCTTCAGAAAGCCTGTCCGGATGCAATAACGGCAATACGCCTGGCCCGTAATTTTGGCCAGCACAATGCAACGATCTGTGGCATTGCACAAGCTTCGGGAACCTATATCATCACACTCGATGATGACCTGCAGAATCCTCCCGAGGAGATTCCCAAACTCATCAGCACCATGGAGGAGAGTGATGCCGATCTGGTATATGGCATTGCCGGTCATAAACAGCACTCGATGGTACGCAACCTGGGGAGTTCGGCTCTGAAAGCATCTTCCCGAAGGATTTACAGAACCAAAGGCAACGGCTCTTCTTTCCGGTTAATGAAAGCATCCCTCGGGAAAGCCCTTCTCAATCATCAGATCAATTTTATCTATATCGACGAATTGTTCAACTGGTATACCAGCCACATCGCATTTGTCATGGTAGACCATCAGAAAAGGCCATACCAGGAATCAACCTATACCTCCCGTTCTCTCTTTTCATTGTTTTCAAACCTGGTGATCTATTATACCGCGATCCCTTTGCGTATCATGGTTTATACCGGGTTTATTTCTGCCTTCCTGAGTTTTATCATCGGCGTTTTCTTTATTTACAGGAAGATCGCTCATAACGTACCGCTTGGTTTTACTGCACTGATCGTGGCCATCTCTTTTTCCACCAGCATCATCCTCCTTTCACTTGGAATCATCGGTGAATACCTGAGCCGTATCTATAAGGTCCAGAATCGTAAACCACCCTATTCCATTAAAACGTTGCGGAGTCATGAAGTTCTTTAAATACGGAATTACGCTGGAGCGGCTGAAGGAAAAGGATATTGAGCTGGTCAGGCAGTGGCGCAATTCCGACCCGGTGCGGATGAATATGAATTACCGGGAGATCATCACCCCGAAGATGCAGCGCGATTGGTTCCAGTCGATCAATAATGTCAATTTTCATTACGTGATGATTCACTACCAGGGTGAAAAGATCGGGCTCCTCAACGACAAGAATATCGACTGGGAGGCACGCACCTCCGAAACCGGGATATTCATCGGCAGACCTGAATTTTTTCATACGTTTGTTCCCTACCTGGTTTCTGTTGCCGGGATCGAAACCCTGTTTTATTTCACAGGATGGAAGAAACAATATGCCCACATTCTCAGGTCTAACACCAATGCCATCAACTACAACCTGCATCTCGGGTATCAGCTCTGCGAAGGACAGGAAGGCATTGAACATCAGCGTTATGAAATAACGCTTGAAAGCTTTGAACGGACCGCGGCAAAGATCAGGAAAATGGTACGCTCAGTTGCCTCAGGCGATACAAAAAGTAAAATGCTGGTGGAAGCAGAAGATTATAAGACCGGTATCGCCCAGAAGTTTGAAACATTATTTCTGGATCACCGGCTTCCGCATAAACGAGTTGAGACTCCGGAAGGAGTATGGTTTCTGGAGCCGGAGGAATCCGAAATAATTACAGAGAACTAACCCAGGACAGCCATGCTATTCAACTCGATCGGGTACCTTTTTTTCCTGCCCCTGACCGTTCTGTTTTATTACCTGCTCCCCGACCGCTGGCGTCGAATTTTCCTGTTGGCTGCCAGTTACTTCTTCTACCTGCTTTGGCGTGCTGAGTTTGTCCTTGTATTACTGGGAGCAACGGCTGTTTCCTATTTCGCGGCCCTCAAAATGGGTGAGATATCCAATAAAAAACAGCGCCGCAAATACCTTCTGCTTACCATTTTTGTTAACCTGGGTATGCTTGTATTCTTTAAATACACCGGGTTTTTTACAGATATTGTCAACCAGCTTGCGGGAATCGCTGGGAACAAACGTCTTGTCCCGGTATACAGTATTCTTTTGCCGGTTGGTATCTCTTTTTATACCTTTCAGACCATCGGATACACTATCGACGTTTACCGCGGGGTGATAAAACCGGAGAAAAATGCAGGGGTTTATGCCTTATTCGTTTCGTTTTTTCCACTGGTCCTTGCGGGACCGATCGAACGGGGGCGTCATCTGTTACATCAGTTTCATGCAAAGCAATCGTTCGACCCGCAATTATTTGCCAGCGGGCTCCGGTTGATCCTCTGGGGGATGTTTAAGAAGCTGGTAATTGCCGACCGGCTCGCCCTGTTTGTACAACCGGTGTTTGAACGCCCGGCTTTATTCCATGGCTTTGAAGTTGCTTTTGCAGTCTTCCTGAAACTGATGCAGGTATATGCCGATTTTTCAGGCTACACAGATATCGCAATCGGCTCGGCAAGGCTGCTGGGCTTCCGGCTCAGCCCGAATTTCAACCAGCCGTTTTCGGCACAGTCAATTGCCGGATTCTGGAGCCGCTGGCATATTTCACTTACAACCTGGCTGCGCGATTACGTCTATTTTTCACTGCCGTTTAAATTCAGGGGAAAGAACGTAAACTGGAGAGTTCAGCTTAACCTGCTGATAACCTTTATCCTGGTTGGCTTCTGGCATGGGCCCTACTGGAATTTCATCATCTTCGGAACCCTGCATGGTACCTATATGATACTGGCGAATGTCTTTAAACCGGTGATGATAAACTTTAACAGGATCTCCGGACTTTCGGACAGGCCGCGCCTTCTTAAGTATCTTAATATCATGGCAACCTTCCTGCTCCTGTTTTCAACGGGTGTTTTTTTCGGACAGCATACTCCGGCAGATTCCATGACAATGATCAGGAATTTCGCCGATTTCAGCGACTCCGGGGCGGTGCTCATGCAGATGGTGAGAAACAATGATTTCATGCTTGGCCTTGCTCTTATTATCTTCATGCTCTGGTTTGAATCGCTCGTTGCAACACAGGGTTTTTCCGTGAAGTTCAAGGCAAGATCAATCAATATAAGGTTGTCAGCCTACCTTTTTATGCTGTTCTTCCTGCTTGTTTTCGGGATATTTTCAAGTCAGACATTTTTCTATTTCCAATTTTAGGATGAACCGGAACAAAATATTCTTCAAGAAACTGTTTGTGTTTTTCCTGCTGGTGCTGGCAGGAAATTTCCTGATGAATACCGTTTACGATCATTGGATGTATTATAACCGGATGAACCGGAACCAGGACCGGCAATTCAACGCGATGCCGGATACCCTGAAATACCTTATGCTTGGCAACTCACACAACATTATTGACCCGGAGATCCTTGGCAACAGCTTCAGCTACGTGACCCCCAGGGAATTATACCCGCAAACCTATTACAAACTGAAATACATCCTGGAAAAGACCAGTAAAAGGCCTCGTTATATCCTGCTTTCGATCGATCCGCTTAACTTCAGCCCGAAGGCTGAGAACGATCTTACTTTTGACGGTTACTGGAAAAAATACCTGGATTATCCTGAGATGATGCGCGAGACCGGTCATCGTGTATATCTCCTGAACTGGGTTACAGGAAGGTTCTTTTCTTATGTCGGGAACTTTAAATTTATGTTCAATTCCATCCCCTACCTGCGGACTAGCTTCAAGTTGATTAAGCATGGATATTTCCCGCGACGGAATTACAGGAATTTCGGCCAGGAACAAAACCGCGAAGCCCTTGGTCTTCAGAGGGCCACTTCCTACCTTGCAAGCTATAATAAAACATCGGAACTGGGTACTGTAAGGTATTATGGCAAGATCCTTGATCTGTGCAAAAAGTACCATATCAGGCCGGTACTGTTGCGAATGCCGCTCACCGATGAATATCTGAAAAGCGCTTACGCTATGGTTGACATAAAAAAACTTGATGGTGAAGTCATCGCATATACCCGCCTTCACTCTGACAACTTTAAGGTTTTCGATTTCAGGAATAAATTCCACGGCAGGCCTGAATATTTTTTTAATGCGGATCATGTGAATCCGATCGGCGCGACCATCGTCACGAAAAAAATAAAATATTTGCTGGAAATGACAGACACGGATAATTATACGGACAGTCTGTCCGTTATCCTAAACTAAACTGCTAATCAACATTCATCTTTATGCAAAAACAACCATCAAATATTCTGCGCGGCATCCAAAGGATCCTTCTTTTTTCTATTCTCATATTCACGGCATCTTCAATGCAGGCACAGGTAGCAGGACTGGAAAGGATCGGCGGCCCGAATGCAACACCCGAACAGCGTGCCAGGCGCCTTTCGGAGATCCTGAAGAATCATATTTCACTTACCCCGGTCCAGGAGCCAAAAGTTTATGTGGTCAGTCTGAATTACTATAAAAATCTGGAAGCAAACATGAAAGTGCAGGATGCGAACGCCCGGAGTAAAACTGCCAAAGATCTGAACAAAAGACTCAATGACGATTTCAAGGTGATCCTCACGCCGGAACAGTATACCTCTCTGCAGAAACAGTTAAAGGACTTTAATAAACGGCAGCAGCGAAAACGGAAATAATACCCCGGCCTGTAATTTTTAGAAGTCGACCATAATACCTACAGAAGGAAGCACCGTTCCTGCCGTACTCGGGATTTCCCTCAGCACATAACGCTCGCGTCCCTGCTCATCCACATATTTCTGAACAGAACCATCCGGCTGGGTATTGACCAGGTAATCCTGCTGCTGTGCCTTGAAATTCAGAACGTTTTGGATGTCAATGTAAAACATAAGCGACCACTTCTTAAAGTAAAACCCTTTATCCACACGGATATCCAGCTGGTTGAACGAACTCAGCCGTTTGGTATTGAAGAGAGAATAGTTATAATACCCCCGGTTCTGTGCATCCCAGGCGGATACCAGGCTTGATTTGTCGAGATCATAAGGAGTATAAGGGGTTCCGCCGGCAAACCGCCATTTCATACCCAGTTGCCAGTTATGTTTGAATTTCCTGCCAAGTGTGAAATTGACCAGGTTACGGTTGTCCCATGCGGAGGGGATATATTTGCCCTGGATATTCGTGAATTCACTTCTCACAAACGTATAAGAAATGATGACATTGAACCCTAAAAGATCCGCATCCCGGTAAAACAGCTCGAGACCATAGGCACGGCCATTGGAAGCCGGAATTACAGGTTCATCGCCCACAACGTTGAAATCAGAGCCCTTGCTGGCGATGCAAACAGAGTCGCGCACGGAGAAGGGGTAATTTCGGTAATATTTATAGAACCCTTCCACGGATAGTTTTGAGTTGGCCCGTGGGAGCCATTCCAGTCCCAGAACCAGGTGATCGGCCGAGATATACTTTATGCCCAGGGAATCATTCACCAGGCTCCCGGCGCTGTTACGGTACCCGAGTGTGGTATAGGAGGGCAGTTCAAAATAGCGTCCGATATTGAAATTCAGGAAAAACTTCTCAGGTACGATTCCGTAAGATGCAGAGAACCTGGGCGAGAACTGGTTCAGCAGGTTATTCATCCGCGGGGAATAGCTGTTTGCATCCATCCGTGCACCCAGTGATAAGGTAAGCCGGTCTTTAAAAAAGGAGCGCGTAACCTGCCCGAAAAGGTTCCAGCGAAAAAAATCGATGGCTGAATGATAATTCAGCGTTACAGGTGCATTGCCGGTATAGATCTTCTGGAATGTAGTGTTGTTGTATTGATCATATTCCATCCCGGCACCATACATCAGTTTCCATCTGACCAGGTCGGTAAGGCCCTCATACCGGAATTTATTCTCAATTTCCTGCGACTTGTATTTAAGGATAAGGGAATCCGGGTTTACAATATTGGCCTGGTACTTTGTCTGTTCATTGTTCAGCATGTTCCTGCTTGCCACCCAGGTACCATAGCCTTTTGCGCGAAAATGCCGGTAAACGATACCACAGGCATAATTCCACTGGTCATACTCCGGAAGGTATCCGAGAAGATACCGCTGCGATTCATCAGGGTTCTTAATGCCGGTGTTCAGCTTTGAAACATCATAAGCACCAATGGAGATAAACGAAAGCTGGTTACGCTTGTCGATATCAATTTTATACTTGAACTGGTAATCGTTATAGGTGGGTAAAAACGGAAGTTTCAGCAGGCTGAAAAGAAGTTGCAGGTAAGATCTCCGAACTGAAAAAAGAAGGGTTGAATTTTTTGTGATGGGTCCGTCGAGCGTCAGACCGAAATCGCTGGCGCCGAGGGTGATCCTCCCGCCAAATTTCTCACGGTTCCCGTCGATCTGTTTCATTTCAAGAACGGAGGAGAGCACATTGCCGCGGCTGGCGGTAAAGGCCCCGGTATATAGTTCAATTTCACGGATGAAATCGACGTTGATCATCCCGACAGGCCCGCCGGATGCCCCCTGGGTTGCAAAATGGTTGATGTTGGGGATCTCGATCCCGTCAAGATAATACCGGTTCTCATTCGGTCCACCGCCCCTTACGATCACATCATTCCTGTATGAAACAGTTGTAGCCACACCGGGCAGCGACTGTATCACCTTTGAAATATCGCGGTTCGCCCCGGGGCTCTTCTCTATTTCCTGGATGGAAAGGGTCTGCATAGCCACCGGACTCTCATCCTTCCGCGTGATGACAGATGGCTTGACCTCCACCACATCCAGAGACACCGCCTCCTCATCCATGGGGATGTCGATTTTCACGATATGGGCATTGGTGACGAGAAAATCCTCTGAAATATATCGTTTAAAGCCTACGTAAGTAGCGATCAGCCTTACATAGCCCGGGCTGACCCTGGTGATGGAAAAGTTGCCGTCCACATCCGTGGTGGCACCTTGCTGTAGTTTCCCGTCGATGATCACATTGGCAAACGGAATGGGTTCGTTGTTCTTATGATTGAATACACGGCCTTTTATGTTTCCCGATTGTGAAAACATCAGGACCGGAAAGCCAAGCAGGAAAATAAACAGTTTCAGTTTCCGTGATATTTGCTTCATCTTTTTCAAATTTTCGGCAAAATTAAAAATTAATTTAGAATTATTTTAAATAGACGTAATAAACCCACTGTTTTTTTAAGGAAAAACCCTTGTAAACATTAACTTTTGAAGAGAGTCACAGGGTCAATACCATCCCTGTTCTGAAGTGGAAAGAAAGGCGCTCTTTTTATCTCTTTTCCCTGGTGGCATCTCCAGCCAGTCCGTAAAAGTAATTGGCTCTTTCGGCATCGCCCTTAGCGCGGTAAAGACTGCTCAGTCTCATACAAACTTCATAGGTCGGGTTCTTCTGTGCCGCCTGGACCCAATAGCTTACAGCGGTTCCAGTATCACCCCGCATAATGTAATAATTGCCGATATTCAGGTAGGGCAGATCCAGTTCCGGGTGGTCCCGTATAACATCCTGGTTCATCTTCACGGCCTTTTCGAAATCGCCGCGCTCATTCCAGATATTGGCAATGGCAATGGTTGCTTTATACTCTCCGGGATTCATCGAAAGTACTTTGTTATAGCAGATCATTGCGCTGTCGGTATTTTTCTTCAGCTTATAGGCCATCCCCATGTTAACCCAGGCAGGTTGCAACCCTGGTTCAAGAGCGATAGCCTTCTTAAGGAAATAGATTGAAGAATCTGCCTGCCCCTCGAATTTCAGGTAAACCGTGGCAAGGTCATTCAGGGTCTGGTAATTGTTCGGGTAAATATCGAGTCCCTGGCGGAAGTAATGGATTATGGTCGGAGTAAATGCATCGATACGGTGCTGCAGTACCTCAGGGGGGGAATTATACACCTTGTTCATCAGTTCCCCGGCATAGGAGATATTGGCCTTGGCGGATTTATTGAGGTGGCTCATATCATGACTGTAGAGGTCGTATAAATTCCTCCAGGCCCGGTTTCTTTTCACCGAATAAATAACACAGGGGATCATGATAAGGAAGATCAGGCCGAGGATCTTTGCCCGCTCATTGAACTCAATCGTAAGGGATTTCGGATCGGTTCTGAAAAGTTTAAAAACAAGGAAAATAAAAGCGATGCAGAAGCCAAGGGAGGCCTCAAAGACAAAACGTTCAGCCACAATTCCGACTACCGGAACAAAAATGTTTGAATACATGGCCATGAAAATGAAATAAAAGAAGACAGCGAATGACAGAATATGCTTCTCTTTCAGTTTCATGAGGGCAAACACCAGCAGTCCGGCATTTACCACGAAAGACAACAGAACCCAGATGTTCGCCCAGTTGGTGATGGGGATCATGTTGTACCCGTAATAGTAGACAAGAGGATAAGGGTAAACCAGGAGTTTAAGGTAAAAAAGCAAGGTGACCATCCCGGTGCCGGTCCTGATCCAGAAGTTCTTCTCGAAGAAAAGGGGGTTCTCGATGTATGCATTGACATGTTCTGCCGGCGGCAGGAAAAATCTTGGAAGAAAATGGGCCACGAGGGTGATCCCAAGTACAGAGCCTATGATGATAAAGAATTTCTTCACCGGCATGTCCGTAAAGAAATAAAGCACCAGTGGATAAATAACCAGGAAGGGAAGGATGGATGACTTGCAAAGGTACCCTATAAAAAACACTGGCAGCGCCATCAGGAAATACCGGATATTCTTCGTATCGGCATATTTGATAAAATAGTGCAGTCCGCCCAGCCCACAGAGGAAAGCCAGCAGCACATCCCGGTTCTTCAGGCTTGCCACTACCTCGGTATGTACCGGATGAACCATAAATGCAATGGTGATGAGAAAAGGGAAAAGAATGTTGTAATTCCTGAACAGTCTTTTCAGGATGAAAAAAAGCTGTAGAGAGATGAAGAAGTAAATGAGTACATTCAGCATGTGGCTTCTCCCCGGCTTTTCGCCCCACAGCTGGTATTCCAGGGCAAAGGTCAGTTTGACGATGGGACGGTAATCGGTGTTCTGGGAGCCGAGGTTACCGGATTTGCTGACATAAAATGTGGAAAAGATCTCAGGAACCGCCTTCAGCCCCTTCTTCACCGTTTCATTATGCGTAACGAATTCATCATCAACCGCCCACTTGTTCATGATGGTATTTCCATAAAGAATATATGCAAGAACGAAAAACACCAGGATAAAAAGAGTGTTGGCTTTTTTATCGCTGGGCTTTTTTATGACTGCTTTTTTTGCCGCTGTTGGTTTTTTTGCCGCTGCGGGTTTTGTGCCGGTCTTTTTCGGGTCGGTCTTCATGAAAAACGCTAATTTTCAGCAAAAATAGAAAAAATTCCGGTTAGGTCAGGCCTGCAGGGAACGTGTAAGGATCACAAATTCTGCAACGCTTAATTGTTCGGCCCGCCGGGATAACAAAGCGTTAATATCAACGCTTTCTTTCAGCCCGAGAGGTTTCAGCGCATTCCGGAGGGTTTTGCGCCGCTGGTTGAAGGCTGTTTTCACGACCTTGAAAAACTGCTCCTCATTGCAGTCGAGATTTGCCACATCATTCCGGATCAGCCGGATAACTGCCGATTTAACCCTGGGAGGCGGAAAGAAGACCGTTTCATTCACGGTAAACAGGTATTCGATTGAATAATAGGCCTGCAAAAGGACACTTAAAATGCCATATCGTTTGGAGCCTGGGGGTGATGCGATCCGCTCGGCCACCTCCTTCTGGAACATGCCGACAACTTCAGGCACATGGTTCCTGTAATCAAGAACCTTAAACAGTATCTGTGTCGAGATGTTATAGGGGAAATTCCCGATCACGGTAAAAGGTTCCGGAATGAAAGAGAGGTCCTGCTCAAGGAAATCACATTCAACCAGGTGTTCTCCCATTGCAGGATAGACATTTTTCAGGTATTCCACTGATTCCCGGTCGATCTCGAAAAAGTACGGACGGATGGAAGGGTCGGCCAGCAGGTATTTGGAAAGTATCCCGGTACCGGGACCAACCTCAGCAACCACGGAAGTTTTCCCTGTGAGGGAGTCAACGATCCTGCGGGCGATGTTCTCATCCCGCAGAAAGTGCTGGCCAAGGTGCTTCTTCGGTCTTACCATTCTGATTACTTACTCCTTCGTGTCCTTGGTGATGTACTTTGAGTCCTTCGTGGTTAAATTTTAACACAAAGGGCACGAAGGTTAACACGAAGGGCACAATGATATTAAAATCCTTTATCACCCCTAAGGGTTCGGAAACGTTTCCTCGCTTCGATCACAAAGATACTTCCCGGATAATCCTTCAGCAGTGCTTCGTAAAAGGCCATTGCCTTCTCTTTGTTTCCAATCTGTTCCTCGTTCAGCTTTCCCCGCTTGATCAGGGCATCATCGGCAAGAACGCTGGCCGGGAATCTCTTGATCAGGGTTCCCAGGAGGGTATCGGCATCTGCATATTTCGCCTGCTTAATCCTGATATCAGCCTTCTTCATAATTGCATCATCAAAAATGGGATGATCCTGGAATTTTGTAAAAACGGAATCCAGTGTCACGATGGCCGCTTCATGCTGATTGCGGTATTCGAGAAGGTCAGCCCGTGAATAAAAATCAAGGCCGATGGTGGTACTGTCCTCATCCATATTCTCACTGATCAGCAGGGAAAGCGCCATGGCATCGTTTGCGATCAGCTTTGATGTTGCCGCCTTTAAAATATTCAGCTGGTCGAGCGCCCATTTGTATTCACCGATATAGTAAGTGAGCTTTGAATTTCTGAATTTCGCCTCCTGCCCTATGATGTCATTCTTGAAATCCTCGTATACCTGCTGGTAGGTCAGTGTTGCCTCCCAGACATCATTCTGAAACAGCTGGATATCCCCGAGTTCCAGCTTGCATTCCGCCTTCGCCTGTGGTGTGAGTTCTCTCATATTCACAGCCCGGGAGAGCATGTCGACGGCAGTATCCAGTTTATTCAGATAAAAGGCATCCAGGTGCGCCAGGTTTCGGATCAGGGAGACGGAGATGGCATTTTCTCCGGAATTCCGGAGTTCCGTATGAAATTCCTTTTCAAGCTCCAGCAGTTGTTTCCGTTCGGGATCAGGAACAGAAACGGCTTTCAGGAAACGCGTATTGATCAGCTCCATCCTTCCCTGGTCATAGAAGGGGTACTCTTTCCCCTTGGAGACAAGGTATTTGTATGCATCGATGGCATTGTCGTAATCCTCGTTGGAGATGCATAGCTTTGCAAGCTGTACGATCCGGCTGCCGTCTTCCTTCAGACGGCGGTCGATGGATTTCGCCTGTATCAGTGCCATCGAGAAATCCTTCTGCTGCACTGAATACCACCACAGCATCTCGGAGTACATCGATTTTTCAGGTTCCTTCTGTGCTTTCTCCAGCAGGTATTTGCGGAACTGTTCATTTTTTGAATTATCGGCATCATTTGCCAGGGCAAACTGCAGCCGGTCCTCCACGGTCCCAAGATAGGTCTTGTTGTTCTCAACCAGCAGGAAATATTCGTCGAGCATACCTTTGAAATCGCCAGTCCGCTCATAAACGGCAGCCATTTCAAAATTGAACGGATAATTCGGGATCAGCTGCCGGCCTTTCTGGTAAACGCGGATGGCGAGGTCGTTTTCGTTGTGGCTGATGAAGGCATTGGCCAGTTCAAAAACCTGCTGCTGGTCGGGACCAAGTTTCTTCACCGCTTCTTCATAAAGCTTCCGGGATTTATCGCTATCGCCTTTACGGAATGCCAGGTATCCCTGGTCGACATAATATTTCAAAGCGTCCGGCTCCGCTTTCCGCTGGGTCTTGATCAGCTTCTCTGCTTTGTCGTACTGCTTTGTTTCCACCAGGCAGTAGAGGTAATAATAATAGATAAAGGAGGTGGGTTTTTTCTCGTAAACCCGCTCATATACCTCAACAGCCTTTTCATAATCCTTGTCCTGGAAGAACTGCATGGCCAGCTGCTCATCGTTGGCATCACTGGCGCTGGTCTGGAAGGGCAGCAGGGGCGGGCTCTTTGTTGTCTTGTCCTGTGCAAAGGAACGAAACCCTGACAGTGTGCAGGCAACAAAAAATAACAGGCAAAAAAGCAAACGGAATGAATTCTTTTTCATGAAAGCAGCATCCTCCTTATTCATCGAGCATTTTAACCGCCAGCCAGGCCATCAGGCCCATGCCGGTATTGAGGCAGGATTCATCCACATCGAAGGTCGACGTATGCAGGTTTGAAACAAACCTTTTTTCTTCATTCCGGATCCCGAGGCGGTAGAAGCAGGACGGGACCTCATTTGCAAAATAGGCAAAGTCTTCTGCCGTCATCCTTGCCTCCAGTTCAACAACGTTATTTTCACCCAGATATTCTGTTGCCCAACTCCGGATCTTTGGTGTAAGGATCTCATCATTATGAAGGAAGGGGTAGCCATGGGCGATCCTTGTTTCGCAGCTTCCTCCCATGCTCTCCGCAATCCCGGAAGCTATGGAAGCGATCCTTTCATGAACTGTTTTCCGCCAGGCCTCATCATAGGTCCTCACGGTCCCTTCGAGTTTCACCTCATCAGGGATCACATTCGTACGTCCCTCTCCTGCGATCTTGCCAAAGGAAACAACTGTCGGCATCACCGGGTTGGCGTTCCGGCTTACGATCTGCTGCAGCGCCACCACGATGTGGGAAGCAATGAGGATGGGATCGATCACCTGTTCGGGTGTGGCGGCATGACCGCCCTTGCCTCTTACGGTGAGAAAAACCTCGTCGGTGGAAGCCATATAGCGACCTACTTTCATGCCAACCTTTCCGGCATCCAATGTATTTATCACATGCTGACCCAGAACATTTGAAGTGTCGGGGTTCCTTAGCACACCTGCCTCGATCATCTGAATGGCGCCGCCGGGATAGGTTTCCTCCGAAGGCTGAAAAATGAACTTGATGCCCCCGTTAAAATGACCCTTCAGCTGGTTCAGTATCTTCGCGGCACCCAGCAGGCTCGCCATATGAACATCATGTCCGCAGGCATGCATGATCCCGGCGTTTGCCGAGGTGTATTCTGTTTTATTTTCTTCAATTACGGGTAAGGCATCCATGTCGGCACGCAGGGCAATGTTCCGTGAGGAAGGATCCTTCCCGGAGATCATACCAACAACACCTGTTCCTGCGATATTATTTTTATACGGGATGCCATATTCATCCAGTTTACTACAGATGAATGCCGAAGTTTTATACTCTTCTGTTGATAGTTCAGGATGGCGGTGAAGATGCCGCCTGATCTCCCGGACCTCATCGAAATATTCAGATGAAAGCTTCTTTATCTCCAGTGCAAGATCCATTTCTTCAGTGATTGAACGTCAAAGGTAGCCATTTTAGAATTATCACCGGTGAGAGGGCAAATATGCAAATTACGAATATGTGAATGACGAATATGCGATTTCATTATTTAATTCACGGTCCAGTCGTCATTTTTCACAGTGGCAGCGGGTTTGTTTTTTGATTTATATAGGTATTTGTTGAAATACCTGCCCAGCATCTCCCCCGACTCATAGAACGTCCCCGGAGCGCTACGTTTGTGGCAATCGAGTTTGTCGCCTCTATCATAGAATTTACTGTATGCGGTTACAAAATCGAATTCTGCGACAGCTTTTTCGGGGTTGCTGACCGTGGCAATTTTCAGGTGCATTAACAGATGGCACACATCTACGTAATCAAAAAGCTGGCTGGGGGTGAGAACCATGATAAATGCTGGTTTTGCTTCTCCGTTTACAACCGTGTCAGGCTTCAGGATCATTGATCCGGATGCCATGTCGTTAAAACCGCAGATGAATTCAGTTAAAAAACAGGTTTGATCAAATTCCCATTTACGAAGCCAGTAATCTCCTTTTCCGGACGCCCGGGAATTGAGTTCTTCCACCTTCTTTTTCTCGTAAACAGGAACAGAATCATTGTTATTGCCCATCTTCATCGCATCCACTTTCAAAAGCACCATGAAATATTTTTCGTTCTTTAGCACTGAAACATCACCGCCGGTAAAAGTTACCTGCTGTTCCTTGCGTTTAAGTTCAGTTTGACCCTGAACACTTGTCCATGAAAATGCAAAAAGCAGCATGATTACTGCGGTGGTGAGTTTGGCGAGTTTTTTCATAGGTCTTTTCCTTTTTTTAATTTTCAATAATGTTATCAATACTCACCTGAGGAGAGGCACTCTTCGGCACGTGCCAACTGAAGTGACTTCGACAAGCTCAGCCCTCGGAGAATGCATAACCATCATTAAAAATGAATTTTACCTGGTTTTAAAAATGTATTTTTCAAACAATTTACCTAAAATATCTCCTGCTTTATTGAAGGCTGCGGGATTATAATTCGGATAATGATGTTTGGTACTATTAGTACCCAATGCCTCGAATGAAAATTCTGCAATGGTATCCTTTCGATCCTGTGATGAAAAAATATCAAGACGCATATATAACATTGGCGTGCCCTGATTGTAATATAATAAATCGGGATGAAGAACCATCGCGTATTTTGGTCCGGAGATTCCATTTTTAACTGTATCTATTAATGGTAGTAAGAATTTTGTTGCCTGTGTATTATATCCATCGATAAATTCAGGTAAAAAATAAGTTCTTGTATTTTCCCATTCCTTCTGAAAATCATCCCCTTTACCTGATTTTTTTTTATTTAATTCCTGAACTTTCTTTTTTATATAAACAGTATCGGCTTCCTGATTCATGCCCAGCTTTAAAGTAGCAGCGTTAAATATCGCAGAAAAAGATTTTGCGTCTGTAAGTTTATCGGGGTCTCCGGATATTAGCCTGACAGTCCCATCGCTGGATGCCCATTTCATTTTTTGTTTTTGAGAAAAACCTGGAGTTGGAATTTGCAGCAGAATCAGTAGTAATAATATCAAATAATTGAATTTCATATGCGTTCAGTTTAGAAATTGTTAATAAAAGTAATAATAATCATCATATACTTAAAACTAATATGGTATCAATTCAGATTGATCGGTAGTAATTGTTTCGCTCGAACTGCTCTTTTTCTGATAAAAAAACAGTTGATGAGTTATCCGGTCGTTCAATTTGAAAAACTGATACCGAATGAGGTAACAATCCAGTTGGCCAGGGGGCTTCAGCATAGAAACAAGTACCAAGGGCGGAGTGTGGAGGGTGGAGGGTACAATTTCCCTTAACGTTCAATACGGTCAATATCAAACAACCGCTTTTCAACCTGACGGGCTGTAAGGTTTGTTTGTGTTGCAATGCGGCGAATAACGTCCAGATAGGTGATCCACTCATTCAGCCTGAATCCCTGACCACGTGGATTAGTTGTTACCATTCCGGCCTTGTAAAGTTGCTGCCATACCCGGATATCAATTACCGGGTAATTTACCTTGTCGTAAAACATCAGGATAGCCGAAGTGGCCGGATAACTACCCCCCCCCTCAATGGCTGTCAGGATATGGATCTTTATGCGCTCCTTTTTCTTCCCACACATCCCCGCCGTATACTTACCATAAAACTCAAAAAAAAACCGATCCGCTTTGTTTCTCAATGAACGGATGGGCCGGTCTCTGATTTCGTTCCATGCGGGGGGCATGAGAGAGAGGAAGTTGGTTTGATATTTTATGATCTTGTAAATTTATTTAATATAATGTCAGAATCAGAAAAGAAATGATGTGGGATCTGGATTTTAAAATTGAGTGCCCCGCAGGCCAAAGGGTTGCTTCGCTTCGCTTGCAATGACGACATCGCCATGCGACACAAAAGGGAGAGGGGGGAACCGACGAAGCAACCTGCTTCGAAACGGACCATGTTTCCTTTGCGAGCGAAGCGAAGCAACCGTCCTGCTACCAGGCAATAGGCACGCGTCAGAGACGCGCGCCATTGGCGATGGTGACATGGTGAAATCGCGAAATGGCGAATTTATGGTTGATGAGGTGAATCTTATCTGCTATTTACCACTTATCCTACGAATAGGCGCAGGAAGTACGGAGTCAGTACGGAGCATGACTAAACAAAACTTACATAATTCGGGGTAGAAATAAGTGAAAAGTGAAGATTGAAAAGTGAAAAATGCTTGTTTTGGGGGAGGAAGACTGACCGGACTCTTCAATATTTACTCAAAAAATGAGGTGGGGACATAGGGGGGTGATCCGGGATCCGGGATGCGGGATGCGGGATTAAGTGAGAAGTGCGGAGTGCGGAATGCGGAGTCTGGAGTCCGGAGTCCGGAGTGTGCAGTGCGAAATGGGACTGCCGACTGCGGACTGCTGACTGTGGATTTGCTAAGTCCGGAGCACAGGAAGGATCTCAGTGGCAACATTTCCGGGAGTATCACAGACCTTGAAAAGAATCCGACCGCCCTGCCAGAGTGGATTGTCATCCTGAGCGCGGTAATACCAGTAGCCGTCGGAGAGGCTCCGGGTTGCGAGACCGCTCTCGACTTCGATGCCGAGGGCGTTGTATACAAAGACGAGAACGGAGGCGATGGCGTAACGGTCGCGGGCTTTCACCCTGATGGGGTCGCCTTTACTGCCATGATATTCGCTGATGTCGGTCTTTGTGATTTCTGGCCTCAGCATGAAGTCCGCCACGGCGACGTTACAGGCGGTTTGTCCGGGCTTTGCCCGCATGGTATACCATGCACGCATTTCGGGATCTGCGATTGCTTTGCGTGCATAGGCCATGGCATCACTGAAACGCCTTCGGTTGGCTTTCTGGGCCTTGCACCATTTGACATTTGAGAAATCAGGGCGTTTCTGCACGATCACATGCTGATCGCCCCAGCGGCGATGGACCACGTTGGCAAATGTTCCATGGTAGCCTTTGATTAACGGGTTTTCTGTGACGGAGGTTATCATAGGGGTAATATTTGTGATTTGTGATTTGTGATTTATGATTTGTGAATCAGTTGCAAGTTGCAAATTATGACAATAAAGATACGATTATATACAAGAGATTTAATACAAAAATCGATTATTTTAAAAATTTCCCATTCGCATATCCGTCATTCGCATATTCTCATATTCTCAATAATGGGTACGACCAAATTTATTTTCCGCTACATTTGCAACAAATTTCGACCTCCATGGAAAATCTCCTCGAATTCATCAGCAATCATGATATTAATGGTTTTACAGAAGACTGGAATAACCGTAAAAGCCAGTTTACTGAAGATCAGCGGCAGGAACTGATCTCCCAGATCATTGCCTTCCATTTCGATGAAAAGGAGTTTTCCTTTTTCCAGAAAGCGATCGAATTGATTGCCGAAAACAACCTGAACCTCAATTTCAGCATCGAGCACTGGGCTCCTTCCCTGCTATGCCTCGCCGTTCATGTTGTCAGCCGGAACCTTTTCGACTTCCTGTTATCAAAAGGCGCGGACATTAACTACATCATCGACAAATATGCCTTTGAGGACGAAGATTACATAAAGGATGTAAAAATAAAAGATGAGCGCTATACCACCTGCCTGGAGTTTGCCAGGATGAAGCTGGAAGGCATGCTCACCTCCGAGTACCATTACCAGCAGCCCGACTGGACCGGCATCGATGTTCCCTGGGCAGAGATCGAAAGCGACGAAGAGACAACCGTCAGCAAGCGGCATTATGCTTATATCCTCGAGCAGGCGCAGTACCTGCACGACCTCATCCACCTCAACGAGATGGCGGAGCATATCCGGAAGCGGGGAGGGAAGACGGTGGCAGATTTACAGTAGTGTTTCATTGAAACAGATGCGGGATGCGGGATACGGGATACGGGATGCCGGATGCTGGATCCCGTTTTTCACTTTTCACTTTTCAATCTTCACTTTTCTCTATTCACTCTTCAATTTCTTTTCTCCTCTTTGAGGAGATTTGTTTCGCATTCTGACGGGTAATAACCTTTTTCCCTGTTTTCGATTCGATCTCCCTTCGCGTATTTCCTGCGATGGTACCGCCTTGCTTTGCAATTTTGCGATTATCCTCAAAAGAAACCGGCTTCTTTTCTTTTGAAATCTCCGTGGTGGTTGCTTCTGCCAGCATATTCAACACCAGTTCCAGGTTTGACATATGATCACGGAGATTCTCCTTTTTCAGTTCTTTGAATCCCTTGTATTGCTTCACGTTAAAATCACTCCAGGCCTTTGTAATTTCATCGGTAAGAATGGCAAATTCCTGGCCCTTATTCACTCCCCTGTTCTCCCATTCGTCTGTTAATTCTTTTCTGACTTCAATACTCTTCAATCGCTGGTTGATCCATTCCTTGGAATATCCTTTCCGCAAATAGGTTTCCATTAACCTGTCAATCCCTTTTTCCGGATCCTCGATTTCATCAATGCGTTCTGAGCCAACTTTCGCGAGCCACATTTTGAAAGGCTCAGCTTTAGGTGATGGAACTGACTGTATCAGTCGAAAAAGCTGTTCCGTATCAGCTACATCTGTTTTATAATATTTGCCGTCCGCTGATACCATTTTCAGTTGGTTACAGTTTGTAACCAACTCACTTCCCTCTTTTCTGAGCCTGTTTTTCAGTACTTTCCAGTAATTGTTAGGGTTCTCGCTTTCAGTAAGCACTCCCACAACATCAATAATAGAGAAATACCATTTTTCCTGTTCGCCGTCCCAGTGACAACGAACCTGCTTTTGATTAAACAGTTTTATTGCCGTTTCCTTTGTCATTAAGTTAAAAATTGGGTTAACCAAAGATACTATTTTCTTTAGTATAGATACTGGTTCCCGGATGCTGGATCCCGTTTTTCACTTTTCACTTTTCAATCTTCACTTTTCGCTTACTCACTATATCCATACATTGCGGTAAGATTTTTACCACAAAGGCCACAAAGTGTTTCACGAAGGGCACGAAGGAAAGTGGATACTGGATGCAATATCCCAATATCTATAAATGAAAAATGAAAAATGAAAAATGAAAAGTGAAAAACGAAAAGTGAAAAACGAAAAGTGAAAAACGAAAAATTCAATTTCTCAATATCTCAATATCCCAATATCTACAGAGGTATATTCCCGTGCTTCTTCGGCGGGTTGGTCTTGGATTTGTTCTGGGTGAGTTCAAGCGCCTGGATCAGCTTCATACGGGTCTGCTTGGGATAAATGATCTCATCCACGTAGCCCAGTTCAGCTGCTTTATAGGGACTGGCAAAGGTGGTGCGGTACTCATCAACCGCGGTTGCACGATCTTCTTCACTCAGTTTCCCTTTGTAGATGATGTTAACCGCGCCCTCCGGGCCCATGACTGCGATCTCGCCGGTGGGGTAAACGAAGTTCACGTCGCCGCCGATGTGCTTGCTCGACATCACACAATAGGCACCACCATAGGCTTTTCGGGTGATAACGGTGATCTTCGGGACGGTGGCTTCACAGAATGCGTAAAGCAGTTTAGCTCCATGTTTGATGATGCCGCCGAATTCCTGGGTGGTACCAGGAAGGAAGCCGGGTACGTCTTCAAAGGTGATCAGCGGTATGTTGAAGCAATCGCAGAAACGTACGAAACGCGCTCCTTTCACAGAAGAATTGATATCGAGGACCCCGGCAAGGAATGCAGGCTGGTTGGCAACAATGCCGACAGGCCTTCCGCCAAGACGGGCAAAACCGGTGATGATGTTCTGTGCATAATGCGGCATTACCTCGAAGAAATTATGATTATCAACCACCGTGGTGATGATCTCCTTCATGTCGTAAGGCTTGTTTGGATCGTGGGGTACGATCGTCTGAAGGGATTCGTCCTCGCGCATGGTGTCGTCCGTACAAGGTTTGATGGGGGGATCTTCCATATTGTTGGAGGGGAGGAAACTCATCAGTTCCCGAACCATCATCAGCAGCTGCTCATCATTTTCGGCCGCGAAATGGGCCACGCCGCTGACTGAATTATGGGTCATGGCACCGCCAAGTTCTTCCTTGGTGACCTCTTCGTGGGTCACGGTCTTGATCACATCCGGACCTGTGATGAACATATAACTGGTTTCCTTCACCATGAAGATGAAGTCGGTCATGGCAGGTGAGTAAACGGCACCGCCAGCGCAGGGGCCGAGGATGGCGGAGATCTGGGGAACAACACCGGATGACATTACGTTCCTGTAAAATATATCAGAGTAACCAGCAAGACTTTCAACTCCCTCCTGTATGCGTGCACCTCCTGAATCGTTGAGTCCGATCACCGGTGCTCCCATGCGCATGGCCATGTCCATGACCTTTACAACCTTATCAGCATTGGCACGGCTCATGGTTCCGCCGAATACGGTGAAATCCTGCGCAAAAACAAAAACAAGCCTGCCGTCGATCTTCCCGTACCCCACTACCATACCGTCACCCAGCACCTTGTTGTTCTGCATGTCGAAATCGCTGCAACGGTGAGTCACCAGCTTGTCGACCTCCACAAAGGTATTCGGATCGAGCAGCATCAGTATTCGTTCCCGGGCTGTCTGCCTGCCGGCTTTATGCAGCTTATCTATTTTATCCTGACCGCCGCCTAATTCAGCTTGCTTATTTTTATCTTCAAATTCTTTAAAAATCTCTTCTAAAGTCTGCATGTTTGGCTCTTATTTTATAATTCGTTTTTGAGGATACAAATTGCAAGTTGTAAGTTGCAATTTGCAAATTAACTTGCAACTTACAATTTGCAACTCGCAACTATTATTCAAGTTTCATCATCACCTGGTGTGAACTGACTGTATCGCCTTCCTTCACCAGGATCTCCCTGACCACACGGTCGGCGGTGGCTTTGAACTCGCTCTGCATCTTCATGGCTTCCACCACGATGAGCGTCTGCCCGGCCGTGACGGCTTCACCAACGGATACCGGAACTTTCACCACCTTGCCGGGCATGGGTGAGGAGATGTTCAGGTCGCCCTCCATTTCAACACCCTGGTTTCTGCTGTGCAGGTATTTCGATTCCGCATCGATGATCTCCACCTCGAAGGATCGGGCGAAGGTATTCACGATGTAGTTCTTGCTCCCGTCATTTTCGATGAGTTCGACATTGTAGGAGTGTCCGTTGTAAAGGATGGAATAAACTCCCTTCTCCACCATCACCAGGTCGAGTTCGTATTTCATATCGTCTACCGCTACGATCATTTTATTTTCTACCCGGTTGAGGAGCTCAATGCGGGCGGTGCGGTCACCTAATTTAATTTCGTATGCCATAATTTCTTTATAATCTGAGAACAGAGCGTTTTCTTCCGAAATCCTTCCATGTTGAGGCTAACTCTTCAGTAAATTTCTGGGGCTGAACCTGCTCAATTTTATCCAGGTAATCGATAAAACAGGCAATCAGGGCCATGTCCTCACATTCGGCTCCACAGAGTTTTGCCTGGAACAACATGCCACTGTTCTTTTCAATGAAATGCGTATTGTATTTCCCCTCGATGAAATCAGGTACATCCATGATCCGCTCGAGGAACTTGATGTTGGTTTTCACGCCTGTGATCTTGTACTCATAAAGGGCACGGCGCATCCTGGCAATCGACTCCTGCCTGGTTTTCCCCCAGGAGATAAGCTTGCAGATAAGGGGATCATAATGCATGGGAATCTCATAGCCTTCGTATACATATCCGTCATAACGGACACCCAAACCAAGGGGCACTGTAATATGTTTGATCACACCCGGCTGGGGCATGAAGTTATGATCGGTATCTTCAGCATAAATACGGCACTGGATGGCATGACCGTTTTGTTTCAGGTCTTCCTGTTTAAAAGAAAGCGGGAGGCCGTTTGCAATATTTATCTGTTCTTTTACAAGGTCAACTCCAACCACCCTTTCCGTGATCGGGTGCTCCACCTGGAGCCGGGTATTCATCTCCAGGAAATAATATTCCAGGCTGTCGCTGACAATGAACTCGATCGTTCCGGCGCCCTCGTAGTTGGCTGCCTTGGCTGCTGCCACGGCAAATTTGCCCATCTCTTCCCTGAGTTCAGGTGTCATCAGCGGGGAGGGCGTCTCTTCGATTACCTTTTGGTGCCGGCGCTGTATCGAACATTCCCGTTCAAAAAGGTGGATTACGTTTCCCTGACGGTCGGCGAGGACCTGAAATTCAATATGGTGGGGTGATTCGATGTATTTTTCAATATAGACGGAATCATCGCCGAAGGCATTCATGGCTTCCGATTTGGCAGTACGGAAAGAGGGAATAAAATCCTTTTCCTTCGTGACATGCCGCATCCCTTTTCCTCCGCCTCCGGCAGAAGCTTTTATCATCACCGGAAGGCCGATCTGTTTCATGATCTTCAGCGCCTCCTTTTCATCCTTTATCGCTTCAGTGGTTCCCGGAACAACCGGTACACCGGCCTTGGTCATCGTCTGCCGTGCCGTGATCTTATCACCCATCATTAAGATGGAATGTGCAGATGGCCCGATGAAGATGATGCCCTCTTCCTTGCAACGTTCAGAGAACTTTGCATTCTCGGAAAGGAAGCCATAGCCGGGATGGATGGCGTCTGCCTTCGATTTTTTCGCTACTGCAATAA
>Ga0073936_10000614_pt1 | contig 55213 bp, 44 predicted proteins | sample AliMusrvi5mmetaG_FD_87041 | JGI IMG/M metagenome (GOLD analysis project Ga0073936, IMG submission 87041) | Freshwater lake bacterial and archeal communities from Alinen Mustajarvi, Finland, to study Microbial Dark Matter (Phase II) - Alinen... | ecosystem: Environmental > Aquatic > Freshwater >...
GTTCATTCTAAGGAACTCATCCTGCTGCCTGAAACGCAGGGGCACTACCGTCAGGATTGTAACGGATTGATTCTATTGGTCGGGGCGGGGCGATTTGAACGCCCGACCCCCTGCGCCCAAGGCAGGTGCGCTACCAGGCTGCGCTACGCCCCGACATTAAGTGGCTTTCTCTTCAATCAGATAGGCGTCCACGCGATTCAGAGCCAACTGAAAAGGCGCATGTGCCTACGCATGAAGGGTCACCACTGCCAATCCTAGCATTGTTCGAGACGTTCATCAGGGAGCGCCGTTACCTCCATGTCGCTAGATAAGCTATCTGTCCATTTGAGACTAGCGGCGGGTGAGTCCGGGTGAATGAATCCGCCCAGGCAATGCCCCGAGGCGCAAGCGCGCTGAAGTGCCTGGAGAGCGTCGCGTCCGATTCATGCACGATCGGATTCTTGCGTTGCTTGATCGCCAGGGAATGGCTCGGAACCCGGCGGCGAAAATGGCCGTGGATACCGCGGACTCGACACTCCGGAGGTGTTCATGGACTTGGATGCCGTAGAGAAAAATCCGCGGCGCATGTCGGCGTACTGCCGGGATAGCCGTCTCCACCTGAGACCGTGCACCAAGGCGGGGATGATCCTATTGCACGCCCTGCGCCAGGTGTAACTCGGCTCGGCAGGCACCACGTTCGCCAAACTGGAGCGCCTGGCATGTCGCTGGTAACGATCGGCACAATGCTCCCGATGCAATTCCACTCCGGCGCCGTCGGCTGCACGGGAGAAAGGCCGCTCCTACACCGAGCGAGCGCTAGTTGCAAACTTCCCGCAACGGTAGTAACCCAGTCGGGGGGGGTGAATCTGTTGTCAAGGCCTTCCAGGAAGCCTGGGCCTTGGACGGAACGTACCGCGACGCGCGCCGTGCGACGCCTCATTCGGGCTCGCGCGGCATTGCTCGCACCTTTCCGCCGGCTGCAGACTCGGACTCGCGCCAGATCGTAACGCGGCAGGGTGGGCTGACGATCGCTGCACTCGCCGCCGGCTCACGTTTCGACTGTCGTGGCCGCGCTGCCGTCATCAGCGCCGACACGTCAGCCCTGCCTTTGGACATTGCACGGGCATCTCGTTCAAGCGCAACGATACAACGATACTTCGAGGTCGCCTCAAGAAGGTCCATAGCCAGGGTTGCCGAGCTAGGAAAGCTCTTGCAGACGCAATCGAAAGTGGACGAGAATTCTCCGAACTTGCCGTGGACTACTGGCGACAAGGTATAAACTAGATAATAAGACCCGAATTACCTCGCTGGATTCCGCCGGAGGAAGAGAGACTCGAATGCGATCACCTAGCCGCAGGTTCGTCCTTGGCCTTTTGCTCAGTGTGGGCACAGCCGCTTACGCAACCACGATCTCCGTCGGTGCGGGCGCCTTCAGCGATCCCCCCGCGATTGCGTTCAATTCAATCGTCAATGGCCAGGCGATTACGAATCAGTTTGCCGCCCAAGGAGTCACATTCAACAACCTCTGGGGCGACCAGGTGGATTTGGTTTTCTTCGCCGATTCCGGCGTAGCCGTCGCCGCGAACATGAGCAGCCACGCAGCCTGCTGCGTGATTCCGGCAACAATGAACTTCTCGACGCCTTACGAACTGATCGGCTTCGAGTTATTCAGCAATGGTTATACAACGGTGAATGTGGTCGGCGTCGATGGCCAGACGAATATTTTCGATATTTACGCGTACGTTCCTCCCATCCGCAACTCACGCGACCAGATCGTTGTCCAGGCCAAGGGCGTCTTCGTCGGTTTTGAAAACCCGACGGGCATCAGCTCAATTTCCATCGGCCCATCGGCCCTCAACAACGCGTTTCTCGTCGACAACATCGTCCTTCAGGCTCCAGTAGTGCCCGAACCGGGCACCTTCGCGCTGGTCGCAATATGTCTGCTCGGCCTGGCTGCAGGCGCGCGCCGGGTGGTCACGCCAGATCCGAACAGAGTCGTGCCGGCCCGGCGCTGAACCTGGGACGCTCCTGGATTGCGGAATCCCGCTTGTCGCGTTCGTCGCCCGGACACCTTGCAATACCGATCCCGTTGAGCCGTCGTCCCTCGCCTGAGGCTCGTCCGCAGCAATCTCACGCGGAAGAGCGGCAGGTTGGGCGTCCCCCTATCTTCAGCAACCCCAGTGGTGTCGCAAACGTCAGGTTTCTCGCGCAACTAAATCGTGCGATTTGACGCCCCCACCGCCGAGACTCCGCTCCAGCCCGAATCAACATGGCAGTTGTGCGCCTTATACTTGCTCGGGCATGTATTGACTTGCGAAAACCTTGCGCCTATTCTGAAGCCGTGGACGATTTCTCAAGTGACGCCGCCCGCGAATTGAGCAAACTCGGCGCTGCCAAAGGCGGGCAGGCACGCGCCAACGCTCTTTCTCCGGAGCAGCGCAGCGCGATTGCACGCCAGGCCGTGGCCGCCCGCTGGGCCAAAGCCGAGAAGTTGAAGTCGGAAGATGCGATCACGGCACGTCCGGATCCGCCCGCAATCGGAAGCGCGCGTGTCTCTGGCCTCCGCGACGAAGGGGACAGAAAAAGCATGGGTACCTCGCTCTTTGAACCAACCAGGCGTTCGGCTCAGAAGAAAGCCATTGTCAACGATGCCGCGGCTCGCACCGCTCTGGCCGAGGCGTGTTCGCGCGCGTTAGCGCTCTCCACGCAAGCGCTGGCCAGTCTTCAGAAGCCGGACGGCTACTGGGTGGGCGATCTATTGGCGGATACGACGCTCGAATCGGACTACATCCTGCTCCAGTTGTGGCTTTATCCTCCCGGCGAAAACGGTTGGAATCCCCCGACACTCGACCGCGTCAAGCGCGCCGCCCAGGCCATCCTGGCCCGACAGCGACCGCAGGGCGGCTACGCCATTTACCCCGATGGAGACGCCGACGCGAGCGCGAGCGTGAAAGCCTATACGGCGTTGAAGCTCGCCGGGATCGACCCCGAATGCGAAGCCATGCTGCGGTTGCGCCGCACGATTCTGGACATGGGCGGGTTGCAGACCGCCAACTCATACACCAAGATCAACTTGAGCCTGTTCGGCCTGTATCCCCGCCAGCACGTCCCGACCATCCCGCCCGAGCTGGTTTTGTTGCCTGGAGGCGTACTGTACGAGATGTCCTCCTGGACCCGGGCCATCGTCGTACCCCTCTCCATAGTGATGTCGCTGGGCGGAACCCGGCCCGTTCCCCAGGGCTTCAATCTCGACGACCTGGCGGTTCCGGGCAAGAGCTTCCGCTTGCCCCGCCGCGACCGCTATTCGTTGATCTTCCAGCAGATCGACCGCGGGCTTAAACTCTGGGAGCGCCGTGGACCGGAGATGCTCAGGCGAGAGGCTATCCGCCGCGCCGAGAAGTGGCTGATCGATCACACCCGCTACTCCGACGGGCTGGGCGCGATCTACCCCTCCATGATGTACGCGATCATGGCGCTGGAATGTCTGGGCTACCCGCCCGACCATCCCGACCGGATCAAGGCCATCGCCCAGTTCGACAACCTGCTGACCGAAACCGAAACCGAGTTCTACTTTCAGCCATGCTTCTCGCCGGTTTGGGATACCGCCTATGCCCTGTTCGCGTTGGGTGAAATGGGCAATCCTCCCGAGGAGCCAATGCGCGCCGCGGCGGACTGGCTTTTGAAAAAGGAAATCCGGCACAAGGGCGATTGGAGCGTGAAGCGGCCCGACCTGGAGCCGTCGGGCTGGTCCTTCGAGTTCGACAACGAACATTACCCGGATATCGACGACACGGCCATGGTCCTGCTGGGCCTGCAACATGCCAGTTCCTCGGACGAGGCGATGCAGGAGCGAGTGGAGCGGCGCGCCATCAACTGGCTGGTCAACATGCAGTCCAAGGACGGCGGCTGGGCCGCGTTCGACGTCGATAACGACTGGCAGTTGCTCAATGCGGTTCCCTTCGCGGATCACAACGCCATGCTCGATCCAACCTGCCCGGACATCACGGGTCGCGTGCTGGAGGCGCTGTGCCGGCGCGGATTCACGTTGGCGGACGAGACCGTCGGCCGTGGCGTGGAGTACTTGCTGAAGAGCCAGGAACGCAACGGCTCCTGGTATGGGCGCTGGGGCGTCGACTACATCTACGGCACATTCCTCGCCATGCGCGGACTGCGGGCCGCCCAGGCGCCCGCCACGGAAGCCCTGCGGCGCGCTGCGAAGTGGCTGATCTCCGTGCAGAATCCCGACGGCGGCTGGGGCGAGAGTTGCGACAGCTACCGCGACGACACCTTCGTCGCCGCACCCAGCACACCGTCGCAGACCGCCTGGGCGCTGCTCGGCATCATGGCCAGCGGGGAAGTCCATGCGGATCCAATCCGGCGCGGTTTGAACCACCTGCTCGCCACGCAGCGCGCGGATGGGACGTGGGCCGAGGAGCTTGCCACCGGCACTGGTTTCCCCAACGTCTTCTACCTGCGCTACAGCCTGTATCGCCAGTACTTCCCGCACCTGGCGCTAGCGCAAGCACGGCGTTCGCTCGGACTGTCCATGGAGACCGACGCCACAGGCCGGTCGCATGCGGTCAGCGGGGCGGTTGCGGGCAACGGTTGAGCCGCCAGATTGCTTTCGGTAGCATGAGCCCATATGGAACCCGCGTTTCGGCCGCTCGACGATCCGGCCAATCGAATTGACGCGATTGAGGAGGGCACTCGCAGGAAGCTCGCTGCGATTGTCATCTGCACCTTCCTCTTTCTCGCCATGGCGATGTGGGCCATTACCCCCCGGCGCACTCCCTGGCGAATCGCCTCCGATGGAGTACACATCGATTCGCTCTTTTGGCGTGGATTCGCCGCTGCTCGTGATCTGGATCTGGCCCACGCCCAAAGCATCGATCTGCAACGCGCCCCGGAATGGCTGCCTGCCTCAAAAGACTCGGGTTATGACGCCTTCGGATACCGTGCGGGTGCTTTCGTGCTCGCGAACCGCCGGAGTGTGGAACTCTATCTGGCCCATGAGCAAAAGGCAGTGCTGCTGCCCAGGCGCAACCTGAAACCAGTGTTGATCGGGGTGAGCGATCCGCAAGCGTTCCTCGCCCAGGCGCGCGCAGCATGGCCGGCACATCCTTAGAGACTGCGCAGATGGAACCCGCCGTCGCAGTCGATCACGGTCCCTGCGGAGTAGTCGAGCAGCCCGTCGGCAACAGCACGCACAACCCTCGCGATGTCGGTGGGCTCGCCCAACCGGCCTTGCGGCAGCAGCCCTGAACGCACCTTCTCTTCGTACACGTCTTCGACCTTCGCGATCATATCCGTGCGAATGATGCCCGGGCGAATCTCGAAAACCAGCACGCCTTGGGGGGCGAGCCTTTGCGCGAAGAGCGCTGCGGACATGCTGAGCGCCGCCTTCGAGATGCAGTACTCGGCGCGGTTCACCGAGACCGTATAGGCCGAAATGGAAGTGACAAAGACAATCCGTCCCGCGCCTTCTTCGGCCATCCAGCGCGCCGCCAGTTGAGTGAGAAAATGCGGCCCCTTGACGTTGGTTCCGATCAACTCGTCAAAGCTCTCTTCCGTCGCCTCAAGGATGTCGCGGCGTTCGCGCGGAGCAATGCCAGCGTTGTTGACCAGCAGGTCAAGACGGCCATGCACCCTGCGTACGTATTCGATCAGCGCGGAGCGGTCCGGCGCGCTCGAGATGTCACACCGGACGATGTCGGCTCCGCATTCAGCTTGCAGACTCTCGGCCGCATCAAGCCGTCCGCGATAGGTCGCTACCACCGTGTGCGTCCTGGCGAGTTCGAGCGCGATCCCACGTCCGATGCCGCGGCTTGCGCCCGTGACCAGCGCGACAGGGCGCACGCTCATTCGACGCCGTTCTCCCTCATCGCCGCCTCGATCCCTGCGGCAATCGCGTCGAAGGTGAAGGTCTCGATGAACGGTGAACCGTTGACCAGCGCCGTGGGAGTATGGGCGATGCCTCGAGCCACGCCCTCTTCATAGTCCATCTGAATGAAATCGGTCAGCGCGGGATCGCTCAGCGCGGCTTGCGCCTTAGCGGGATCGACGCCGTTGCGCCCGGCGAAAGCGGCCAGATGAGCGTCGAAGGTTTCGGGAGTTATCTTGGGTTGATCGCGCATCGTCTCCTGCCGCCAGCGCACCGCCAGCGCGGGGCTTTGCCCGTAAAAGAACCGCGCCGCGACGGCGGCCGGCCGGGCCCATTTGTGTTTTGGCAGCGGGAAGTCGCGGTGCTCGAAGGCCACTTTGGCCCCGTACTTCGGCAGCAGTTGCGTGTCGAGCATCACCCGGAAATCCGCGCAATCCGGGCATTGCAGGTCCTCGTAGATGACCACGCGCACCGGGCTCTCGGCCTTGCCTTCCACGAGATGAGGTTGTGCAAATGCCGCCATAGCCGTCAGAATCACCAGAAAAGGGATCGATTTCATTCGTATCTCGCACTCTGGGAAAGCGTGAAACGCAGCAGCGTTTCGGACGGAATGCGCACCTTCGGACCCTTGGTCAGCACCGAAGCTCCCGCACCGAGCGCGCCACCCGACGCCGCGCCGATCGCCGCGCCTTTGCCACCTCCGGCGATGGCTCCGATGATGGTGCCGGCGACCGCTCCAATGCCGGCGTTGCGCGCCGTCTTGCGGCCTTTGCCAGCGCTTTCCTGGGTTACGTCACCGCTGTGAACGGAAACCGTGCGCCCGTTGACGGTGATGGAATAAAGTTCCAGCGTCACTTCGGCGCTGCCGCTAAGCTTGCCGGATTGACTGAGTGACCGCAGCCGGATCTGCGCCGAATCGTGTTTGCGAGCGATCACCCTGCCGTCCACCAGCAGGTCGTCCGACAGGTTGGCGCGATAGAGCTTGCCCTCCCGGTCATACTCGGAATCGATGGGATCGACTGTGCGGATCGTGACCACCGCCCCAGCGGGGATCTCACGAGTGGCCGCGTCAGCAGCCTTCGCGGCCGGAATACTCGCCAGCGTACAAACCACGAGGGCGGGAAAGAGGAACTTCAAAATCATGCAACAGAATCCTCCAGATGGGGTGGAGCCTCAACAGGCTCCGGCTTACTCCCCTTTGGATGTTTGACGCGCGCCATGAGTTGCGCCGCCACCTGCTTGCCTCTTGTAAACGCTTCATCCCAGGCGCGCTTGCGCTCCACCCGAGTCAGGCCGTAGCCAACCCGGTAGAGCCGCTCGAGCGAGGCCCCGGCGACCCACGTTCCGGCGTAGGCGATGGCCGCCTTCGGCAGCAGACCGCCCCCGAATGGAATCTTGCCGGCGAACTCGCGGGCCAGGCTGCGCCAGCCAAAGGCACCGGCCACCAGCGAGCCGATCTCGCTGCGCTGTTCCGAGAAGCCGACGGCGTGGTCGCTGGCGGCGGCAAGTTGGAAGGCCATGCGGATCTGGTTGACCGTCAACACGGCCGTGTCGGAGGCGAATTCGCCAAATGCCCACGGGATCTCAGCCAGCGACGGGATGACGTTCGGCAGCGCGCTCATGATGGCGAACATCGCATTCTCCGCGGAGACGTGCTGGATAATGCCGTGCGCCACCCGGTCGCGGAACGGGCGGAACCGGCGCGCCAGCGCCAACGACAGGTCCTCGCGCGCGGCCAGCACTTCCGGTATCAGCAGTTCAGGGCGGTACGGACTGAACTCAAACGCGTCGTAACCCGTGCGCCAATTCGGGGGCGGCTCCAGGCCGGACTCGTATAGGACCAGGTGAAACCGGGTGCCCTCGCCCGCATCCTCTTCGCGCATCAGCAGTGAGCGCGCCTCGGCCAACCGGACGGGGCCGAGCCCACCGTCCAGCAAGCACTTCTCGACTGCCGCGGCGGAAGCCGGGGTCGCGGATTGCAGCAGCATCCGGACCGGACGTTCGGCGCGTGCCTGAATCTCATCCGGGTTGAGCTCCGCGATCGCGCTTCGAATCTGCTTCAACATCGGGATGGCCACGGCTTCAGTTCTTCCTTCATCCCCCGATTTCGTGCTGGGGAACGCGAGCTAGAGATGCAGTCCCGGCCGCTGGGCTCCGCGCAAACGGCTCACGGGCCGAAACTCCTTACGCCATTCTAAGTTTACGCCGATGCGTTCGACTTCGATGGCCGGCGCGAAGAACCGCAGGATGGTCTCGGTGGTCGGATGAAATTGCAGGGCGGGCGCCACCAGTAGCAGTCTTGGCGCGTCTTCACGCACGGCCAGCCCCGGGAAGTACCCTTTGGCGGAGAACTCGCCCCGGCGCGCGTGCCAGTCCACCCGGATCCAATAATCCAGGGCTTGCAGCGGGAGGTTGGGATCCTCCGTGGCTTTGAGTTCGAGCACCGCCAGCCGTCCACCCGACTCAATGGCGAGCAGGTCCAGCACGCCGTGCTGCGTGCCGGCCATCGACGGAACCTGTCCGTAAACCGGCGACGGGAGCAGCGCCGCGTCCACGCTACTCAGGTTGCGCCGGGTCAGCGATTCGAGCCAGGCCTCCGGATTGCGCCGGTACCATTTGTGACTCGGCTCAACGGCGGCGGACGTGCGGATCGCCGCTACTTTCCGCGCCAGCGCCAGCACGCTACCGGCATCGGTGGTCCGCTTCAGACGGTCGATTCCGCTGGACAGCTGCTGCCCCTCCAGGCGGGCAAACGCCAGCCCGTGAATCCTGAACGAGACTGCGCCCAGCCCCAGGTGGATGGCTTCGAAACCAGCCACCGCGTTGAGTTCGTGCAACAGACCGGGCGGCAGCGCTGCCACGGCGGGCGGCCCGGCACTCCACGGGTCCACGCGCGAGTTGATGTTGCCCGTGTTGGCCAGGTCGATGCGGTTCTCGTAACCCGTCTCGTCGTAGACGAACAGCGCGAACTGCGCCTGGCGGGGGTCCATGCACTTCATCCGCAGCAGCGTCTGGTCCTGCGCGCCGGAGGGCAGAAACAGCGCCAGCTCCCGGACGGGACGCGGAGCGTCGCGGCGACGCAGGTAGTCCAGCCAGATCAGCCCAAAGGTCAGCGTGGAGCCGCCCAGCTCAAGCTCCGGCGGAGCGCAGATCGCGGCCACGCGCGCGTCGCCGCGAGTGAGAAACGCACGTGCAAACGAGGGGGACAGGGTGTGCTGCAGGTCGGCTCCGGAGGTCAGCTCTTCAATCTGCCAGCCGGGGTATTGACGGGCCAGCCAGAAACGGAAGCGCTCCCGCAGATTCTCCCGCGAACTGCGTTGGAGCAGCGCCGACGAGGCCGGCTGGTCGAGGTCGGCGATCTCCAGCTTCATCCTGGCCCCGCCCAGGCGTTCCGCGAACACGGTCAGTCGTCCACCGTCCGGCGGCAGCAAGCCCACCAGTCGCCGCGCCCATGTCCGCGCCTCGTCCCAGGCTTCGAGCAGCAGCCCGTGCGGGCGCTCCGAGCAGCGGTACTGGCCCGGGACCAATTCCAGGGGCGCTTGGCCGGGTTCGAGAATGGCAGGTTGGCGGCAGGAGAGGAGGAAGCGTTCCAATTCCACGCGCAACGCCTCGGCGGGCATTGCGGCGGGCGCCTGGGTGGGGCCTCGCACGGGTCCCAGTATACAATCCAAGGCAGGGACGCACCCGGCGCAAGCTTGACTTGCACTTCCGTGGAGCGCGAGAACGAAGCCGGATGGAAACCACTCAGACGCTAGCCGAACGCCTCGCCGTAGTAGAGGAACGCATCGCGCGAGCTTGCGCCCGCACCGGGCGGCGTCGCGAAGAAGTGACCCTGCTGGCCGTGACCAAGATCTTCCCGGCACAGGCGATTCTCGACGCCTACGCGCTGGGCTTGCGCGAGTTTGGCGAGAACTACGTGCAGGAGTTCGAGACCAAGGCTCCACAGGTCCGCTCGCTGCCGGGAGCGCGCTTCCACCTGATCGGCCATCTGCAATCGAATAAAAGCCGCAAAGGTTCGGAGCTGTTCGACGTGATTCAAACCATCGACAGCGCCAAACTGGCCCGGCGTCTGGCCGAGGCCGGCAAGCCGATGGACGTGATGATCGAGGTGAAGCTGTCTGAGGAAGAGAGCAAGCACGGTTGCGCGCCCGCCGATGTCCCGGCGTTGGTGGAAGCCATCCGGGGCGAGAAGGAACTCACGCTGAAGGGTCTGATGACCATGCCGCCGTGGTCCGACGATGCCGAGGTCGCACGGCCCTATTTCAAAAGACTGAGTGCGCTGGCCCGCGAGGTTGGCGTCACCGGCCTGTCGATGGGCATGTCGAACGACCTGGAAGTCGCCATCGAAGAAGGCTCGACGCTGGTGCGCGTGGGGACCGCGTTGTTCGGGCGGCGGAAGAAGCCGGCGTAGCTGAAGTTTTCGGCGATACCTTCGATTGGTTCGGTCACCCCAAAAGCTCGGCTGCCCGGCGGCGCCATTCGCCGGACGTGCCCACCTCCAGGTCGAATGGGAGCCTATGAACCCAAGCCAATTCAACGATAAACTGCTGTTATGGATTGGACGCTTTGCGGCGCTGTCGACCGAAATCCAGGCAAGCTCGGCGGAACGTGGTGCTTCCGTGGCACCAGACTGCCAGTGGCCGCGCTGTTCGATCATCTTGATCGGGGCTCAACCGTAGACGAGTTCTTGGAGTGGTTCCCGTCTGTCAGCCGGGAACAAGTGCATGAGGTGCTTGCTTTTGCCAAGAGTTCCCTGGAATCGTCTGCGGCGGTTGCGTGAAGATCCTGTTTGACGCCAATACCCCGGCACCGCTTGCGCGTTTCTTGCGAGGACATGAGGTAGTGCGGGCGGATGAACTGGGATGGCAAGGGCTTGAGAATGGCGCTTTGCTCGACGTGGCTGAGAATGCGGAATTCGATGTGCTCCTCACCTGCGATCAGAATGTGCGCGATCAGCAGAACTTCACCAGCCGTAAACTGGCACTCGTCATCCTGTCCTCGAATCATTGGCCGACCCTGCGGCGGGTTGCAGCACGCATTGCCAGTGCCGTGGACTTCGTGCAAACCGGTCAAATCGTTCGTGTCGATGTCGCGGTGTTGTAGGCTGATTGCTCTGACTGGCCGCCATCGAAGCAGGCTCGACGCTGGTGCGCGTGGGGACCGCGTTGTTCAGGCGGCTGAAGAAGCCGGCCTAGCGCGGCGTTCGGGAGCGAACCTGCGAAGCACCAACATCCCAGGGTCAGCCTAGCCGACAGCCTCGCCGGTCCTCCGGGCAGGAGTGGATCAGAGCAACCTCCGCCAACGTCACTTGGATTCGGGTCGGCCTCGCCTCACTCGTGCCCGCGAAAACCGGCGGCAAATGTACACCTCGGGTTCGACGCTTGAAACCAAAACCGTAAGATCTTACGGTTTTACTAAATAACCTATTTAGAATCAACGGCTTGAAAACAAGAACCGTAAGAAGTTACGGTTTTGGGTTTTGGGGCGATTGGTCAATTAGCGGAAGGGCTCTCACGTCATTTGTTGTGCCTGGTGCCCTGTCAGCCCCTAGGAAGGACGGAGCGAGACCGAACCGCCCGGATCGAAGTGTGATAAAACTCACTCGAAGGTCCACTTCCGATGGCGTCCGAGCGAAGTCTCTGGCCGCCAAATCAACCACACGCAACACCGCAATGGAGGAGCGTTCCAATGAGTAAGACCATATTCCTGGCCGGCGCCTCGGGCGCAATCGGCCGCCGGCTCTCACCGCTGCTTGTGACGAATGGCTGGCGGGTCGTCGGCGCGACGCGCTCCGCGCAAAAGGAGCCGCTGTTGCGTCAGTTGGGAGTCGAACCGGCCGTGATCGACGTCTTCGATTCCGACGGGTTGAAACGGCTCCTAGCCGCCATCCGGCCGGACGCCGTAATCCATCAGCTCACCGACCTGCCCTACGCGCTCGAGCCCTCCAGGATGGCCGATGCACTGGAGCGCAACGCGCGGCTCCGCGACGAAGGCACGCGCAACCTTGTCGCGGCCGCAGTCGAGGCCGGCGCCAAGCGGCTGATCGCACAAAGCATCGCCTTTATCTACGCGGAAGGTCCCGCGCCCCACGTCGAAACTGACCCGCTGCTCGAACTGACGCATCCGGTCTACGGCGGTACCGTCGCCGGCGTGATGAGCCTCGAACGCCAGGTGATCGAAGCTCCGCTCGATGGGATTGTCTTGCGCTACGGGCTCTTTTACGGTCCTGGGACCGGCTTCGATCACCCGGTAGCTCAGGGTTCGGTGCACGTCGATGCGGCAGCCAAGGCCGCCGAACTGGCCGTCACGCGGGGTGAACCTGGCATCTACAACGTCGCTGAGACCGATGGGGCTGTCAGCTCCCAAAAAGCCATCGAGGCTCTGGACTGGGACGCCGGCTGGAGAGCGGAGCCTTAGAGCGAAGGGGCGTCCGCGCGCTGGCGGTTCGCAGGCGCACGGTAACGACTTGGGGGCTTGCCGTAGGGCACGCCGGGCGCTGCCGTGATTTCGCGTGAGGAACTTGCCCGGGCCCGGCCCCGGAGCCGGAACCGCCCTTCCCGAAGTGCTAACTTGAGGGACATGACTCGTGAAGAAGCTTGGGCGATCGTTTGCGAATTCGTCCAAAACGACGCGCTGCGGCGTCACGCTCTGGCGGTGGAGACCTGCGTCGTCGCCTACGCCAGGAAACTCGGCGCGGACGAGAACAAGTGGTCGGTCACCGCGCTGCTGCACGACTTCGACTGGGAGATCCATCCCAACTCGCCCGATCACCCGATGAAAGGCGAACCGATTCTCGCCGAGCGCGGCGTGGAGCAAGAGATCCGGCAGGCCATCCTGAGCCATGCGAATTACTCGGGCGTGCCGCGCGTGTCGCCGCTCGAAAAGACGCTTTACGCGTGCGACGAACTGGCCGGTTTTCTGACCGCCATCAGCTACGTGAAGCCGGGGCGCTCGATCCACGAAGTCGAGGTCAAAGGCGTGCGCAGAAAGATGAAGGACAAAGCCTTCGCGCGCAACGTAAACCGTGAGGACATCGTCGAAGGCGCGCGCGAGTTGGGCGTGGACCTCGACGAGCACATCGCCTTCTGTATCGCGGCGATGCAAGCGCGAGCCGAAGAACTGGGGCTGCAAGGCAATCCGCCGGCGGCGTCCTAGGCACCCGTCTGCAGGTAAGCCGGCAGGCACCAACGCAACGCGGCGAGCACCGGGTACCGCGCGTCTCACTAGAGGCAGTAATCCCCGTCGAGTGCGCTGACGCTGGTCGCGGCGGGTTGAGCCCATGACGTTGCGGAAGCGGGATCGGACGATCCGAGCGTGGCGAAGGAGCAGATCTCCGGCTCTCGGGATGTTTCCGCGCGAGCCGGCGCCAGGCATTGGGCAGGAAGTGCGAGGTGGTGATGAGTATCCGGTCTCCTGCGACTGATGGCGATCCTCCTGGGTACACGGTCCATGGCCTAGTCAGTCCTACATACATTTTCTGCGCAACTCCCTGGATCATCTAAGACCGGGTCGAAGCAACCCGCAACCTGAATAGGGAGGAACTCAAAGAGCGCAAAAGCAAACCCTGACAAACCTGGAACCCGCCGCAAGGCCCTCCCCAAACGGAAGAGAATAAACTGACTATGGCTGCTGCGGACGGTCCACTCACGCCAGGAGTCCGAGTTTGAGCGTGCCGTGCCTGGATCCCGGGTCAACACTATGCAATACCCTCTGAAGCCGATGACGACTTGCCTCAGGCGGCCGATGTCCGCCCACTGGATTGCCCTAGCACTCTGGACCGCACTGGCCGCGTTGCTGCCTCTTGCCTTGTGCACCGCGCAGTCGCGGGATGCGGGCGCGTCAGCTCCGGTTGCCAGCGTGAACCCTCTGATCGGCACCGGGGGCGATCCAGACGACGGCATCGACGACTTCCCCGGCGCCACGACCCCTTTCGGGATGGTGCAACTCAGCCCGGACACGGAAGACCACGGGTTTGGCTATCACCACATTCATACCAGAATCAAAGGCTTCAGCATGACCCACATGAGCGGAGCGGGCTGCGCCAACGAGGGGGACGTCTTCTTCTCCGCAACGACCGGACCAGTGGTCACACAGGCGATAGATTTCCAGTCGCCTTATTCCCATAAAAGGGAGTCGGCGGAACCGGGCTACTACCAGGTGGACCTGCTGCAATGGGGGATCCATGCGGAACTCAGCGCCACGGACCACACCGGCGTCGCCCGATTCACTTTCCCGGCTGGAAAGCCCGCCAATATTCTCCTTCCCCTCAGCCACACGCTGAACACCACCGCCGCGGCCTCATTGCGTTTCGTCGGTGATCGGCGCATCGAGGGCTACGTGGAGGACCACGCGTTCTGCAATAACAAGCCAACCTACAAGGTCTACTTCGTGATGACGTTCAACCGGCCCTTTCTCAAGTTCGGCACGTGGACTGGCGAACACGACGGCGGGCCGGGGAAGATCGTGGAAGGCAGCCGCGCGGCCGAGCAGAGCGGACACGATGCCTGGGTGGGAGGCTACGCCAGTTGGGCCGCCGAAGCGCACGAGCAGGCGATCACGGCGAAAATCGGCATCTCCTACGTGGACGTGGCAGGCGCCGGCAAGAACCTGGATACGGAGGCGGAAGCCAAGGATTTCGCGGCGGTTCGAAAGGCGGCAGCCGCGGCGTGGAACAAGGAACTGAGCGCGATCGAAGTTCAAGGCGGCTCAGCGACGCAGCGCCAGGTGTTTTACACCGCGCTCTACCACAGCCTGCTGATGCCGATGGTCTTTGAAGACGTGGACGGGCGCTACCTGGGTTTCGACGGCAGGATCCACACTGTCTCCGCCGGACACCACGTTTACGCCAACTACTCCGGATGGGATATCTACCGCAGCGAGCTGCCGCTGCTGGCACTGATCGAGCCGCAGCGACTGCAGGACATGGCGCAATCCGTCGTCCTCATGTACCAACAGGGAGGCTGGATCGACCGCTGGCCGCAGATCAACTTGTACACGAACGACATGGTCGGGAGCCCGCTCACCATCGCGCTGGCGACGGCGTGGCTCGACGGGCTGCGCGGCTTCGACATGGATACGGCCTGGGAGGGCATGCTCAAGGACGCTACAGAAGCCCCGCCGCCTGGCCGTCCTTACGTCGGCCAGGATGGGATCGACTGGATCAACAAGCTCCACTTCCTCCCGGACGACAAAGCCGGGTATGGCTCCGTCTCGAAGACTCAGGAGTATGCGCTCGCCTACGCGTCGCTCTACCGTCTGGCCAAGGCGCTGGGCAAGACCAGCGACGCGAGGATGCTTTACGATCGCGCGCTCTATTACCGCAATCTGTTCGATCCGGAGGTCCGGTTCTTCCGGCCGCGCAATGCCGATGGGACGTGGGTGCCTGGCTTCAATCCCGCGCAGGATGGACATGGATTTGTCGAAGGAACGGGCTGGCACTATCAATCGTTCGCTCCGGCGGACCTGGGGTGGGTGGTGAAGGCGGTGGGCCGCGAGCTGTTCAACTTACGGATGACCGAGTTCTTCAATTATCCCGAGCCAGGTTGGTACGCGCAGTATTACAACCCCTACAACGAAAGCGACCTTCAAGCGCCCTTCGCGTTCCACTTCTCCGGCCAGCCCTGGAAGACGCAGCGCGCCGTTCGCCGCGTGCTCCGGGAGAACTACACCGGCGCGCCGGACGGCATTCCCGGCAATGACGATGCCGGTGCGATGTCATCCTGGGCTGTGCTGAGCATGCTGGGCATATACAGCGTGGACCCCGCGAGTTTGGCCTACGAACTTGTCGCGCCTTCGTTCCCGAAGGTGGTCCTCCATCTACAGCCGCCCTACACGGGCCAGAGCTTCACACTGGAAGCCGCGGGAGCGGGTGACCATGCGCCCTACATCCAACGCGTGGAGTTGAATGGCAAGCCGCACACGCAGAATTGGATTCCGTTCCATTCCATCGCGGCCGGGGGGAGTCTGAAGATGGAAGTGGGACCGAAGCCAAATGAGAGGTGGGGCGCGGCGCCCGAGGACGCTCCGCCGTCGCTCAGCGACGAAAAGCCGTAAGCAATCCTTGGCTCCCGGTCTCATCGGCTACAATCAAGCCGGCGATGCGCCGGGCGCAGCCTGCCCGCGCAGTCGGCGGAGGTTGGTCACACGGTCGGAGCGGATGGGAAAAACCGTTTGACCATCGGTCCGGCCCTGGGCGACGTGGTGACAATTTCAAACAGAAACGGCGCGCTCAATGGGATATGGCACCGAATCAGTTCGTTCGTGGCCGCAGCAGAATCTCCTGAAGCGCTCCGACCAGCCCGCCCCTTAAGTAACAGTCGTCCACCAATCCGACGATTCGGCTTTCGCGTTGTCGAGCTGCACCACGCTGCCGATAACCGGCGTAATTAAGCGCGGCCGCAATTCGTCAGCGATCGCGGTGATGCTGCGAAGCGGCGCGTCCCAGTCGTGATTGGAGATACAGAACTTGGAATTGTGCACCGGAATGATCACGGCTGCGTTGATGTCCCGGGCGGCTTGCAGCGTCTCGCCGGGCATCATGTGGATGAACTTCCAGGCCGTGTCGTACTGCCCATTTTCGAGCACCGCCAGATCGAAGCTGCCGAACCGTTTCCCGATCTCCTTGAAATGGGGTCCGTATCCGCCGTCTCCACCGAGGAAGATCTTGTAACCGCTCGATGTCCGCAGTGCAAATGAGGCCCACAGCGTGAGGTTCCGGCGCAGCCCTCTGCCGGAGAAATGCCGGGCGGGCAGAACGTGCGCAGTGAACCCGTCGCCCAGCGCAATGCTGTCGCCCCAGTCGCCCTCCTCGATGCTGCCGCTCGCGTACCCCCATTGCTCCAGGTGTGCGCCGACACCGAGCCCACAAATCACCTTTTTCACCCTCGGGCGGATCTTCGTCACCGTCTCGTAATCGAGGTGATCCCAATGATCGTGCGTGATGAAGAGAAAATCGATGTCAGGGATGTCGGCAGCCGTGTACGGATCGGTCCCGTCGAAGGCCTTCGTGGTAAAGGACACTGGCGAGGCCCTGCCGCTCAGCACCGGGTCAACCAGAATCCGCCTGCCATCCAGCTGCATGAAATACGAAGAATGGCCGAACCAAACCAGGACATTGTCTGTTGGCGCCAGACTCCGCAAGTCCCGCCGAACCGAGGGAATGCGGTCCTTGGGCCGGAGTCGCGGATTGCGGTTAGAGGCGAACTTCAGCATGTTCCTCCAACCCGCCGATCCTCCTGTCAAAGTGGGCGTGAAGAGCTGGTTATGAAACTCGCCAGCGCGGAAATTCGGCGATCCGCCGATGCGCTTCAGGCGCGCCTCCGCCGGAGTGCCGCCGAACTTGGCCCGTCTCAAGAAGAGCCAGACGCTACCCGCAAACAACCCGGCGAAGGAGGCCAGGAAGCCGATTGCCCCCCGCAGGAATGAGTGTCGATTCAAGAGTGCTCCCAAGTCTGTGAGTGTACAACTCGCTGGCCGGTCGCAAATTCGGCGGCTGCTTGCTGCGCTTGGCCCGGAAGATGGTGGAATAAGCCGCCTTCGTAGAGAGTGGTTCAGCAGGGCAGCGTCCGCTGAAGCCCCCGGATGGGCGGTCGGCCTGGGGTGGTTGCATGAGGCCATTGGCTGCAATGGCCCCAACCGTTGTGCCGTTATATCAAGACGTCCGGGCTATTGCTTGCCTGCCGGATCGGCAACCAGGCGCCCGTTCTCTACGTGATAGAACTTCAGGTTGTCCGGGCCGATCAGCTTCGCCGCTTCGGTGTCAAACACCAAAGGCGACGCCTCTGGCGCCTTGGCAGGCACGTAGTTTGCAGCGTCCGTCGTATCGCCCGTGCCCTTGTACCTGGCAACATACGGGTACGGATAGACCGGGCGCGTGGCAATGGTGAGTTGAGCTGGCTGCGCGTACGGCCGGCTTGCCTGTCCACCGCCCGGGCCACCCGGTCCGCCAGGACCCATCTGCCGGCTGGCCGTCTTGCCAGCGACAATCATCTGCGGAGCCTGTTTCATCTCGGTCCAGGCCATCAACGGGCTCAGGAGATCGATCTGCGGAAAGCCTTCGCCACCGCCGCAGTGGCCGACGCCGGGGATCAGGAATAGACGCATGAACGAGTCGGTCAGCTTGTCGCCCAGTTGCTTCTGCACGCCCTGGTAGAAGGCGACCGACATGGCCGGCGGCACAGAGTCATCGGCCAGACCGTGCCACACGATCAGCTTGCCCCCATGCTCTTCGAAGGGGCGCAAGTTGGTGTTTCCGGCGTTGTACAGAGGCGCTCCCAGCTCGCTGACCTTGTTGAACCACTCCTCGCTAAAGGAGAACCTGGCGAGTTCCTCATCTGAGAGCACGGTGGGCAGCATGAGGTACTTGATATTTCCACTCGCCATGCCGCCGCCGGGTCCGCGCTGTGCGGCCGTAGCGCTGTTCGGCAGTCCCCATTGCAGTTCGGAACCCAGGGCATACCCGCTGATCGTGAAATAGTGTCCACGTGCATCGGAAGGGCCCTCGTAGTACTTCTTCAATACGGCTGTTTCTTCGGCGGTCAGGCACTTCGAAGTCTCTGTCGTCTCCGCTTTGCACTGGACCCATGCGGGATCGAATTTGCAGCCAAACGGATTTTCCAGCAGACCGTCCTCGACGCCCGAGAGTGTCGGGCAGTGCGCCAGGACTGCGTCGTGGACCATGCTCATCCGGCTGCGGAGCAGGATGGGCGAGCCGTCGGCCCGCTTGTTGATGGCTCCTTCCCACCCGTGGAAGAACGAATTGTGCAGGTTGATGAGGAGCACCGGCGCACCGGCCGAGATGCCATCGAAGTCGTTCGGATAGCGCTCGGCTTCCGCCAGAGCCTCGCGGCCGCCATCCGAGCAGCCCACGAAATACGAGTATTTCTGGGGCTGGCCGTAGAAGATTGCGATCAGCGCCTTGGCGGCCAGCGTTGTCTCGTGATTCGCGCGGTAAGCGAAGTCGATGCGCGCGTCGGGATCTGCGCCGAAAGAGCCCATCGCACCGCCGCCGCCGGGCCCACCGATGCCGCCCGAGTGTCCCATGTCGTCGCCCGCCACTACGAACTCGCCGTTCAGTGCCGGCACGCAGGAGCCGGCATTGCCGACGTTGGCGCGCACAGAGCCGCACATGCCGCCGCAACCGCCCTCCACGTAACGCTGGGTCCAGTGTTCCATGGGTAGATCGATCTCAAAACCGACCGCGGGCGCGATCGTGCCCGATACCTTGCAGTACTTACCCTTCTCCGTGTCGAGCTCCGTAGCCGATTTGATGGTGACCGGGACGTCTACCGCCTGCCGCAGGTCGGCCTTGGCCAGCTGGTCGCACGACACGACGGGTTTGACCACAGGCAGGTTTTGGTAGTCGGCCGCGCTGGCGCTGCTCACAAAGCCGGCCAGCAACAACAAGCCGGCTCCAAACGCGAAGATATTTTGCATGAATCCTGTTGAAGGTACTCTTGCTTCTTGCATCGTTTTCTTACTCCAGTATGTTGAGTTCGTCTAATTGGCGATATCCACTTCGAACTTGGCATTCCGCCGGTCTTCCTGCGAACTTAGCGCTTCCGCCCAAGTGCTCTGGTTTTGCTCCCCCTGGCACTTTCTGACTGAAGAACGCACATTTGCAGGGGCGGCGTCGAGGCGGAACGGAGCTTCGAACGGGCCGCGATGACTTGTTGCCCGCGCATACCTCAGAATCGCCCCTTTGAGCCGAGCCACTTGTCCACGTAGTCGTAGAGCGTCTTTACCGTGTCGCCGAACTGGCCGGGCGTCTTCTCGCACTCCCTGCACGGGGAGTACATGTGGCTGGCGCCTTCGACGAATGCGATTGTCTTGTCGGCACTCCTGGCGTGCTCGTAGATAGTCTCGGATGCCAGGTATTCCCAGTGGCCGGTCATGCCCACGGTCAGGAACGGGACCGCGATGCCCTCGACGTTACCCGGCGGGCTGCTGTAGCTCGAAGTCCAGTCAACGCCGTGAACGGAGTCCTCGTCGTAGCCGAAATCACCAGTGACCCGGATCGCGCTGTTGCTGAGGAAAGTTCGAACGGTCGTGTTGGCCGCGCCCAAGCCCAGCATGGGGGTCAGGGACTTCGTGTTTTGTGGAACGCGGACGGAGTGGACAACCTCCGTCGTGACGGAGCCGTCGGGATGCAGCAGGGGCCAAGCCTTCCCGGTGTGCGACATCAACCGGATGTCCTGCGCGAACAACTTGTTGTTCGGGCCCATGCTGCCGGCGCCGGCGACGGTAAACTGCTCGTCATCGGCAAAACGGCCCTTGCCCGCTTCGATTGCCGCCAGCCGGTCGAGAGCCAGCTTGATCAGTTCGTTGTTTCTTTCGCCCTCGGCGCGCTGGAACTTGCGGACGAACTCAACGCCGTAGTTCGACCCGGCTGGGTTGAATCCATTCTGGGGACTGAACAGGTCGAGATCCGGATTCACTGCCATCCCGCGATCATTGCTGACCACGGCTGGATCAATGCTGAACAACGTCATTTCCGCGTTGCCCCAATTGGCGTCGGCGAGGACTACGCCGTCCGCGGCAGGCAGACCCCTGAGATTGTCGGAACATTTGTGTATTTTCTCCGCTCCCTGGCAGGCCTTGACGCCGTTTTCGGCAATGTCCTGGTAGGCGGTCATCACCGTTGCGCCGCCGCTGTGGCCGAAGAGTACGACCTTCTCGACGCCTGGGTACTGGCGGAGATACATCACCCCCCGCTTGGCATCCAACAGAATCCGGTCGAGGCTTCCGCCGGAATTGTTCGCGCAGAGCACGCGGTACCCGCGCTTCGACAGTTCGGTGCAGGCGGAGAAGGTCAGGTAGTCAGCGCCGGCGTGCATGACGAAAACGCCGATGCGGCCCTTTTCGCCGGGTGCGATTGGTTCGTAGAGCACGCCGGGAACGCCCATGCCCAGCGGGACGAAAGTCGTCTTGATCGCCGGATCCAGACGGAGCGGTGGTCCCATGGGGCCTTGTCCCATGGGTTGCGCGGCACAAGAAAGGCTCAACGCCACGATCGCTGCCGACAACAGAAAGAGTCTTTTGCACATCGTTCCTCGCATTCGTTTCCCCATCGATTCAAGCGTGAGTACTCGCACCGGGCCCCGGCGGGAGGCACTGCCTCGCCCGTCGCACGCCTTCACCTCGAGCAAGGCGATACTGGCTGCGTCGCCTGTGCCGCCAGGGCCCTTGTGCTGCGCGACAGCACGGTAGGCACGCAGCAGACCAGTAACTCATGGGTCTACGCATTTCCAGCGGGCCTGCGTTTCCGGTTGGATCCAACGGCCTATCGGAGCCACGCTTGCGCCCTGATCCTGTAAGGCGCGCCGCCGGGAGGCCGGGTAACGTAAAGATATGTGAAGGAGATGCCCCTGTCCGGCGTATGCGCCGCTCGCTCGTCACTGCACGAGCTCCGGAGTTTCATCGCAGCGCTTTCTGTGGCAAGGTTCAAACCAGGCTCAGCTCCGCTAGACTCGGCGAGCGACCGGTTCGGGATGGCCCAGATGACTCGGCTCGGTTTGAATACGCGATCTGCCAGGTCGCGGCGCAGGCTTCACCGATGCGGCAGACCGTGAAGCGGCGGCGAACCCGGAACTTCACAGTGAGCGGCCCGGCCTGGCTGCGCCATCACTGCGCGAACGCCCGGTCCGGCGGCCTGCCGGGCGCAATCGGACGCGGCAGGCAGTCGCCGAAGACCATCTACTTCGTTCCTGCGCGCGGAACACCGGCTGGCCCTCTCGCCTACTCGGAGACGGCATGTAACCATGGAACTCGAAAGCAGTGAGTGGAGCGGCCATGAAATCGAAATTGCTGCGGTTCAACGGCGCTGTCAAACGGGATCCGGCCATCGACGCGTGGATGGATGAACGTGCTGGTGAATTGGGAGCTATCGCGCGCCAGTGGTTTGAGTTGATGCGAAAATGCGGGGACGAAGTCCAGGAACTTGTGCATGACGGTTGCCCGGTTGCATGTTTTGGAGATGCGCCTTTCGGCTACGTCAATGTGTTCAGATCTCACGTAAACGTGGGCTTCTTTCACGGTGCAGCGCTGCCGGATCCGGCCATCTGCTGCAGGGCGCCGGCAAGTTCATGCGCCATGTGAAATTGCGATCAGGAACGGCCACGAACATTTCCGCCTTAAGCACGCTGATTGTTGTAGCGTATGCGGACATAAAGGTGCGCGCCGTAGCCGACTAGTGCAGGGTAGCGTCTTGAGAGGTCGATGCGGGTGTGAACTGCCAGGTCTGTAAAGATCCGTCGCGGCGTCAATCCTCGGATCGCCGCGGCCCCGGTCCGATTGCGCGCCATCCGAACCGTGAAAACCGGACGTTCACCGAAGCGCGGCCGGATACCAAACGAGCTGTCGGCCGGGGTGGTAAATTACTCCTGGTTGCCGATTGCTATAATCTGCCCCATGCTGCGTTGCCTGTTTGAACCTTGTAGTTAGGGGTAGATACAGGCTGCGGCGTGAATCACATTCGCGGGGATGATGCATGAATCGTTTACTTTGGGTAATCCAGTTACTGCTCGCGTTGCTCTTTCTGTTTGCGGGCGGATCGAAGCTTTTCATGTCAGCCGCACAACTGACGGGCCAAACTCCGATACCGGCTTGGTTCCTTCGATTTATCGGAGTTATGGAGATCCTGGGCGGCCTCGGCCTGGTATTGCCAGGGATGCTTCGTATTCGCACGGAGCTGACTTCCCTTGCCGCCGCAGGACTTTCCATCATCATGATCGGCGCCGTTGCTATCAGCATTCAGACGATGGGCATTGCAACTGCTGCCCTGCCCTTTGTAACCGGCGCGCTGACTTCGTTTGTGGCTTACGGGCGTTGGCGGCTTGCGCCACTTGGTGTGCCGATCAGAGTGGAGGATCGGCGCACCTCGCCTGATCTCTGAGCGCGTCTTCGTCGTCAGCGATCTAGCCGGTTGTCGGCGCTGGTGGGACTGAATTCTGCCGTCCTAGCGCCTTCGCCACTCCCCGTTACTCCTTGGCTGCGGCCTCCAGCGTGGCAATGTCGAACTTCACCATCTGCATCATGGCAGCCATCGCTCTGGGATGCTTCAGGAGTTCGCCAATCTTCTCCGGCACGATCTGCCAGCACAGGCCGAACTTGTCCGTCAGCCAGCCGCAGGCCATGGGCTTGCCGCCCTCAAGCAGTTTGTCCCAGTAGCGATCGATTTCGGTCTGGTCCGCGCAGGCAACCGAGTACGAGAAGGCCGGGGTGATCGCCTGCCCCGGGCCACCGTTCAGGAACGTCATTCGCTGGCCCATCAGTTCGATGGTGATGGTCGCGATCTTGCCGGCGGGCCAAGGCCCCACACCGCTCGAACGCAACTCGCCCACCTTCTTCGCTTCCGGAAATACCGAGAGATAGAACTCAGCAGCTTCTCCCGCGTTGTCGTTAAACCACAGAAACGGTGTGATCTTGTTCATGCTTTGGCCTCCATTTCGATACAACCGATCGGCGCAGCCGCAGCAGCCAGCACCCAGCTTCAATCTAGCAAGGTGGCCGGCCGCGGAGACGATTGTCCCCCTGGCCGGCCGCCGGAACTCGCGGTGCCACTGCACTGTCTCACAGAATCGACCTTCAGGCCAACTCCCCCGGCGCGTGATCCTGGCGCAATCCATCATTCTCCGACCACTACGGGCTCGTTGATTGCCACCGGCTTTGCCTACACCGTGAAGGCGGCCGCAACCAAACGCTTAGCGCTCCACCCCGGCACTCTGAGGAAGGCGCCGCTCCACTTCCGGCAGGTGCCCAGAGGTAACCTAGCGACAGCGCCGTTGACGGTGTAGCGCGACCTTCTGGCCGTCTCACGCCGAACCCGCCAGCCATCCTGACCGGGACGATCGCTGGGTTGTGGGGAAGGAAGCCACCGCAGAGATCGTCAGGGGGAGTCTTCCTATCATTCGCGGACTCGGCCATTGGCCCGTTCACTGCTGCAAGCGTCCCACCGGAACTTGGCTGTGCCCTGGGATCTTCTGCGCTCGGAAACCGGAAGCCGCCGCCCGGCACATGCGAATCAATGGCTCGCGCGTTGCCGGTCTTTAGGGTCGTCGCCCATTCTAGTCCGCGGCCTTGCGAGTGCGTTACGAAGGCGGCGGGCCCGCGCTTGTCGCATGGTGTCTCACAGTCATCTCAGTTCACTCCCGGATCGTATGGTCCCAAGTTCAGGTTCACCTTACATGGACAAGACTTGCCGTTGGCCGCGGCCATTTCGGCGGTACACTTAGCTTCATCGAATCCCGATGACAGATCCAACGACGCATCGAAACACCGGTCTTCCCAGTCGCCGCGCACTGCTTCTTGAGGGACTCGGGGTAGCAGTGTTTCGCACCACGGCTCTTGGCCAGGAGCAAGCATTGATACCTGAAACATTGACTCAGTGGCTGTCTGCGCCGACAGGAATGCGCAAGCTTGCTTTCCAGCGCTGTCTCGACCGCATTCATTCACTGGAGCCGTCAATCCATGCCTGGGTCCAGGTGTTGCCTCAAGGGAGTACGGGCCAGGGACGCTTGTCAGGAATACCCTACGGCGTGAAGGACATCGTCGAGACACAAGGCCTGGCAACCGAGTATGGCTCGCCGATTTACAAAGGCAGAGTTGGAACCGCGGATGCCGCGATTATCCGTGAGATGCGCCAGCATGGAGCCGCCCTGTTGGGGAAAACGCAAACGACGGCGTTCGCTTACCTGACGCCCGCCCCCACGCGCAATCCGCGCAAACTCGAGCACACGCCCGGCGGGAGTTCGAGCGGTTCGGCGGCCGCTGTGGCGGCGGGGATGGTTCCGTTCACTGTCGGGGAGCAAACAAGGGGTTCCATCCTGCGACCCGCCTCTTTTTGCGGGATTACCGGGTTCAAACCCACCTATGGTCTGCTCTCCATGGAAGGCGTGTTGCCGCTGTCGAAGAGCCTGGACACGCTCGGGTTTTTCACGCACACCGCCGCGGATATGGCGGCGCTTTGGGAGTCGTTGGGCCATTCCACGGGCGGCTCGGAAGACTTCGATTTTGGAGTGCCGGAGCCCATCCCCGCTGTCGAGCCGCCGATGGCGAACGCGTTCAAGAATGCGCTTCTACGATTGCGCAGCGGCGGCGCATCCATCCTGCCGCTTGACATCGCCGCTATCCTCGCGCAGCTAGCCGAGGCAAACCTGACGGTGATGCGCTATGAAGGTGCGCGGTTTCATAAGCAGCGCTACGACGAGTTCGGTAGCCGGCTAGGGGACCTCGCGGACCTGGTTCGGCAGGGACTCGAGATCTCCGTCGACCGCTATGACGAGGCCCTTCGGCTCATCGATTCGTGCAGGACACAATTCGCCGGAATCTTCAAGCGCACGCCGGTCATCCTGACGCCGGCCGCCATGGGTCCGGCGCCCCTCGGCTTGGCGTCCACTGGCGATCCACGAATGAACGCGCCCTGGACCGCCTTAGGAACCCCGGCGATCTCCATTCCCCTGCCAGTTGGAAATGCGTTACCGCTTGGTCTGCAATTGACCTCAGAGCATGGCGGGGAGGCGCGGCTATTGCGTGCGGCGGTGCGCCTGCAAAACGTGCTTGGGAACCGGCCGCTCGGGGACCCGCTCGTTATGGGTCGGGCTGGGTTCAAGCAGGCGAAAGGCAACCTGGCAGGGTGAGTCCGGTCGAGTCAACGCGAGCGCACCCCATGGGTGGGAGCCAGCGCTGTATCAGATGATCGAACTGCCGCGAGTTCGCGGCTTTCGGAAGCTCAGGCTGGCGTGCTGTGGACTTGGGTGCTTCACTTTCGAGGCGCGGCCGCTCTCGCGCATGCGTCGGTCCGCATCCTCCCAGGAAGGCAGGGTGCTTTCCTCTTGCTCCCAGTGCGCAACCGAGGCCTCGTCGCACCAGTGCATCAGGTGCAACATTGCATTCTTGTGAGCCCCGGATGTCATATACCGGCGCATACTTTCCGCTTCGTCCCACGCGGTCATGGTCCAGTAGGTCCAACCCCGGTCCGGCAAGAGCGCACCGGCCTGGAATCCTGGGGCCTGCTTCACCTGTCGAAGTGACCGATACGCATGGAACCCAAACAACGGCAGGAAGCGGATGGAGCGAACGCGCAAACGCGTGAGGCTTACAAAGGACATGAGAGATGGGATGACTTCTCCTATCTTATCCCCGCATCTTGCTGCGCTCGCCACCCCGCAACACTGCGCTCAGGTTGGATCCCCACCAAAAAGCCGAGTTCATGGGAACCGCCCGGATGCGCACCCGGGACATGCGAATACACCGGCATCCGGATCACCCGCGCCGTGCCCGGCAACCTGCGATTCGTATTGACTCGAGTAGAAGGGGGCGTTAAGCGATTCGTAGTCATAGTTCGAAATCGAAGTACAACTGCGTATTCTAAGTAGCTGCACCGCCAATGCCTATGAGGGACTCAGCCCTAGCCGCGAACACCTACCACGCCCATCGGGAGCGTCAGCGCCGCCGGATTCTCGACGCGGCCGAGCGCCTGTTCGACGAGCGCGGCATCGAGCGGGTCAACATGGCCGAAATTATCGCTGCCTGCGGGCTGCGGACCTCGACCCTGTATCAGTACTTCGCCAACAAGGACGAGATCGTGTGGGCGATCCTCGGCGAGGTGTTGACAGGCTTTGAAGCCCAAGCTCGGCAGGCCGGGACGATCCATCTGACTGCCACTGCCCCCGGGGCTGGGCGAGGGCGCCATCACGATTCAGGCGAAAGCCGTCTCACAGCCCGCCGAACTGCGCTGAGACGCGATTCTGGTCGCGGGCAGCGTGTTCACGGGGAGCGCTCAGGATGAGCTCAACGCTCCCCCGATTCCCAGATCTGACGTTCTCAACGCAATCTGCCGGAGAACGCCGCTAGGTTCGATTTCGCGCGGAACCGTAAACCGTCGGCGTGAAATGGAGGTCCGCGACGAATGGGTAACTGGGCCGGCGGTACCGGTTCGCCGGCAAGTGGACGATGTCCTGGTTGATCGCCCCATCGGACAGCGCCATCAGGCTCGGGTTGGCGATGGGCGCCAGCTCCGGCGAGAGGTAGCCGGACTTAACGACGATGATTTTGAAGGACTTCGGGGTCAATCCAAGACGCGTGAAGTCGTTGATGTCATGGTAGGGGCGGCGGTAGGCGGATAGCGCCAGCGTAATCCCCTCAATCTGGACAACTGCCTCGCGACGGGCCGGATTCGCTTCCGCAAGCAGGAACTTCACCACGGCTTCCGCTTTGACGGGTTGGCTGGCTTTGGGGTCGAGCGTCGCTCCGATGGAGAGGGAGACTCGTCCACCTACACCTGCTTTATAGCAGGCCTCCGTGGCGGGACGATCGGTGATGCCCGCGAAGACGACGTTCTGCGCCTTGTGGCGGAGCAGAGACTCCAGGACTGTGGCTTGATCGCCGTTGCCGCCTCCGGTCGGGTTGTCGCCGGAGTCCGCGAGAATCGCGGGCTGGGTCTTCGCGTCCATCGCACGCTGGACGCACTCTTCCACGGTGCATGTTTCGGTTCCGAACTGGAATTCGGTGCGGGCGTCCCAATACTGCCGTGCGAGGGCAGTGGCTAACTTGCGCTGAGTGTTTGGGGCAGTGCCCGTAATGACCACGGCCGCGGTGGAGCGCGGTTCGTCGGCCCAGACGTAGCCGACCAGCATGCTTACGTCTAAAATGCCAGGCTCGCGATTGAGTGCGGGCAACTGCTCCCACAGTCGCTTTCCCGGCTGCCATTCCGTGCTGCTGCGCTCGCCCGGCATGAGGACCGGGACCGGCGCCCACATCAGGATTGGGCGGATCTTCTCGTGCAGACAGTGCAGGAGCATGTCCGTAGCCCGGAGCATGGTCTCTTCCCGGTCGATGTGCGGCGCGGTGCGAAACGCGGAAAGCATGTCGATGGTGTCGATAATCGGCTGGCTGATATTGCCGTGGAGATCGTAGCTCGCCGAGATGAGACAGTCAGGCCCAACCAATTTGCGGGCCGCCTGATACCAATCGGCCTCCGCGTCCTGCATGCCATCGACAAACATCGCGCCGTGCATCGGCAGGTATAGGCCGTCGAGTGGCATCAGCGCCTTGAGGCGCTGCAGGAACTCGGCTTTGATCGTGTCGTAGGTCTTCCGCTCGACGGGACCGCCTGGGACCGCACTGGCCACCAGCGTAGGCATGAAACCCACGGGGTAGCGTTTCAGAAACTTGAATCGTTCGCTCGACGCCAGTTCCGCGTCCCGCAGAATGGTGAACTCATCCATGCGGGTCCGCAGGCGGCTATAGGTGCTGCACTCAATGCCGATGCCGCCGTAGGCGATTCGCAGATCACGTGAAGGCGTTTGTGCCGAGTTGGCGAGGGTGGCGAAGGCGGCGACGGACGCGCCTTTGATAAATGAGCGGCGATGCATGATTTCAGGAGCCTCGATCTTCAGACAAAGTAAGAAGCCGAAGTATAGCCTAACGGGTGCCCGGACGAAGGCGGCCACCCGGAATCGGCGTCATTGCTGAGCGAAACGACATCCAGGGCGCGCCCGGGCCGCAGGCGATGGCCCGCATCTCCTCGCAGCCGTCTGGGTTCCTACGTCCCCAATCGCGGCCTGCGGACAACCCCGAAGCGTCCAGGTTACTGAGGGTAGACGGCACACACGCCCGGCATGTCAGCGGTTCGTTCGACGTAGTATCAGCGGCGGCGCCACCAGCTTTCCGAAGTCCATTCCGGCGATGGACGGGTCGGTCCCGTCCGGTGGGGGGCCGATTGCCGGGCGCGAAGTCACGGCCGATGAATTGGCCGCAGCCGGGTCCTTACGCTCGAAAATCGGAGGCATGCTTCTGCGCAATTCGATCTGCTCTCCGCTGAAGGTGCCGCTGTATGTCGTGCTGCCCGCACGAAAAGAGATGCTGGAGCCATCAATTCTGCCGTCCTTGACCTCGCCCGCGCCGCCGTCCCCGAAGAATCCGCTGGGGGACTCCACCCTGCCGGTAACGGCGGTTCCAGCCTGACGCAGCGTGAACACCATGTCCCCGCTTCCGAAGACGAAATCCGCGATGCCCCCTCCACCCGCCGACCGTTCCGGGCGCCATAGACCCGTGACGCCGGAGCCCGACGGCGCCTCCCGCTCCCATGCGGCAATCTGTGGCCGCAGCCGGACCGGCTTGGCAGTAATTGCGATCGCCGCGGTCGTCAAGCCCGGCGATGTGGCCTCCAACTGAATGCTTCCCGCGTCCTTGCTGGCTTGAACGATCACCATGCACATTCCCGAGAAGGCTCTGCGCGAACTGCCAATGTCCGATTCGTGGCTGGTCGGGTCGCCATTTCCGACTCCGATCAGCTTGCCCGTTCCCGTTACTCGGAAGTGGACTTGGTTGTCAGTCACCGGCACCACCCGGCCCTCAGCGTCGTGAACTTCCACCGCGAACATCGCGACGTCTTCACCATCGGCGGCGATCTCGGTACGGTTTGCGCGAACCACGAGTTTCGCCGCGGGTCCAGTAGTGTCGCGCCGGGCGGTCAGCACCTGCTTACCGTCCCGGTAGCCCCGCGCTTCGATGGTGCCCGGAGCATACTTCACGTTCCAAGCCAGATGCGAGTCCTTCGGCATCTCCTTCGCACCCAAACTGCGCCCGTTGTGGAACAACTCCACGCGCTCGAGATTCGAGTGCACCCAAACGGCGATCTCCCGGCCTTCGAGGCCCGGCCAGTTCCAGTGCGGGAAGAGATGCAGAACGGGCTTCGACGTCCACCACGACTGATAGTAGAAGAACGAGTCTTTGGGGAACCCGCACGTGTCGATGGCGCCATATTGCGAACTGATGTTCGGCCACTCGTAGGGCGACGGCTCACCACGGTAGTCGTATCCGGTCCAGACGAATCCGCCGGAGAGCCACGGCCTCGCATTGCAGAATCGCCACCAGCCTTCGGCCGAGGCGCGGCCGGTCGTGGTGTACGGGTCGTACGAGCTGACGAACCCTGTTTTCGGATCTGTCACGTAGATGCCGCGGGCGGCGACTGCGCTCACCGTTTCGGTTCCGATCACCGGTGTGCCCGGGTTCGCCTTGTGGTACTCCTCGGCGGCGGGGTCCGCGTAGTTGTAACCCATCACGTCGCAAACTGCGTTGCCGCCCTGCCCGAGACCGCCAAAGGGGAACGGAGCGATGGTCACCGGCCGCGAGCCGTCCTGTTCGGTCGCGACCCGCTTCATGGCGGTCAGGATGCGCAGGCCGAACCCGGTGCCCGACTCGCGCTCCTCATTTGCCATCGACCACAGGAACACGCTCGGGTGGTTCCGGTCGCGTCGAACCAGATTCGCGAACTGAGCCAGCCCTTCGGGGTTTGAGGACATCATGCGCGTCTCGTCGAGCACCAGCATCCCCAACTCGTCGCAGGCATCCAGGAGTTCGGGCGTGGGCGGGTTGTGCGACGTCCGGTAGGCGTTGCACCCCATTTCCTGCAACTTTCGGACGCGCGCGTACTGTACCGCGTCGGGCAGCGCCGTTCCAAGGCCGGCGTGGTCCTGGTGGTTGCACGTGCCCTTGACCTTCACCGGCTTGCCGTTCAACAGGCAGCCTTTTGCCGCATCGAACCGCAGCGAGCGGATGCCGAAGCGGGTCTCGTATCGGTCCGTAATCGCTCCGCCGGCTTCAACTTCGGTGACCAGTTTGTAGCGCTGCGGTTCCTCGAGGGACCACAGTGCGGGCTGCCTGACGGTCGCCTGCTGCTCGAAAGTGCGGTCACCCCAGCCCGCCATTGGCTGCGCCGCGCTCGCCGTCCGGGAGACCTCGCGGCCGGACGGATCGAGGATGGTCGAGATCACCCGCACTTGCTGTTCGCTGTTCGCGTGATTCTCGACCTCGGTGCGAATGGAGACCGTTGCCGCGCCCTGCCCCAATTCAGCACGCGCGAAGGTGCCCCACCGCTTCACATGGACCGGAGCGGTTTTCACGAGCCAGACGTGGCGGTAAATCCCAGCGCCCTCGTAGAACCAACCGTCGCTCAATGTGGCGTCAACCCGCACGAGTAGTACGTTAGGCCCACCGGGAATCAGGAAATCCGTGAGGTCAAAGCTGAAGGGATCGTAGCCGCCGCTATGCGTGCCTACATAGAAGCCATTGAAGACCACCATGGACTGACGGTAAGCGCCGTCGAATTCCACAGAGATTCGCTTGCCCGCGTCTGCCGCCGGGAGTTCGAAGACGCGGCGATACCAGCCCACGCTGGTCTCCGGGTAGCTGCGCCCAATCGGGTAGAAGCCCTTGCTCGACAGCGCCGGATCGTTCTGGAAGGGCAATTCGATCGCCCAGTCGTGGGGCAGATCCAGCGGCTTCCAATCAGCGTCGTCAAAACTCAGGTGGCTCGGCGAGAGGAAGTTGCCGGTCTTCTGGAACCCTCCATTCGCGCCGCCGAATCCGAAGTCCTTCGTGGAATCGTTCGCGTGCCCGAAATGGAATCGCCATCCGAAATCGAGCAGCGAGCGCTCGCGAATCGTCTCGACCGCGGCGGCTGCCTGGACCTGCCCCGATTGAATGGGCGCGGCCGGCGAAGGCACCGCCAGCGCGGCCGCACTTGGAACCACTATGCCGGTTTTCAAAACGTCGCGACGCGTCCAGTGCTTCATTCGAACCTCCACTGCAGGGCTTGTGCTGCATTCGGGGCCGCCGGGGAATTCCCCTCCGGCAGGTCCTGTGCAATCACCGCCGTCAACAGTACGGGACGAACGAGCATGAACTCGCCGGATCGCAGCACAACAGCTCCCTCGTCGCTGAGTATATACAAAAGAGCCAAGGAACCTGCGCCTTCGCCGTCACATCAGACCGCGGGAGTGCCGTGCTGTTCTTCGGGATGGCTGATGCCGTGGCCTCCAGACGGCTACGGCCCCAACGATGGATCAAAAAACAGAATCGGGCGCGCTATGACACGCGCCCGAACATCAACAGATGAGTCACGCCCCGGAGTTGCACCGGCTCGTGCGGTAGAGCTGCTGGTCTACTGGCCGACCAGGTAGCCGGAGACCGTGCAACTGATGCCCTGGGTGACGGACGGCGAGTAGTTCGCCCGGAAGAACAGCCCGATGTCAACCGACCCCTGGGCCGGCGCGCTCCCGTAGGCCCGCAGAGGAGTCGTCGTTCGCCAGATGTCCAGACCATTCCCCGAAGCTTGCTTGCTCAGCGCCAGCAGATGGGAAACGTGGTCTGGTCCGCCAGGAGTGAACGGCGTGTTGGGAACGATCAACTGGACATCCCCGGGGCCATCCCCGCCAACGAGCACAGCCTGGCAGGAGATGGTTTCCAGTACCACCTGGCGCCCGGCGGGAATCGACAACAATGTGCAGGCAGCCTGACCGTAAACAGGGTCGACGTTGCCGGTAAAGCACGAGACATTGAACCCGTTGCGGGCGGGCCTGTCCGTGTCCACATACGCGGGTGCCAGCGGCGTGGTGTTGAGCTTAACGGTCGATGTGCCGCTCAATTGCACCGCCGGAAGGCTGGAAACGGCCACGGTACCGGTCACGTTTCCCTGCACCGGCAGCGGCGTATTCACAATGCTGACCGGCAGAGCGGGCGGGGCGGCAATCGCCGCGCCTGCACCCATCAGGACGAGCGTGGCGGTCAACACGGCCGCGCCAGATGCCTTTGAAAGACGATATGCAAATCGTTTCATGATATTCTCCTCCATTTGTGTAAGTTTAAGGTTGCGCTTGCCGATTTGATTCCAGTTCAATCGGAGCGAGGTCCAACAGAGTTTTACTAGATTCGCCTAAACATGCGGCGTCCGTCAAGATTTACTTGTTTTCGGTTTGGTGACATCGCCAGCACGGGGCCGCGGTCTTCCATCAGCCCGCTGTATTTTCGTTTTGGGTAGCCTGCGGCGCGGCGTCGCCGGGTCCTGAGCATTCGGCACAAAGGAGGCGGCGGTGGATCGAGCTGCCTAGCCTCAATCGCTCCGGATCACGAAAGGGGGGGCACTTTCAACGCTAGCCGTGACGATATGCAGAATAAACTTTCGTTAATTATGCAGTTACAATAAAGACATATGTTGCTGGGCAAACTCGTGTTGACTGGAATCGTGGCATCCTGCCTGCTGCTGGCGCTTGATCCTAAGCTCCAGAAGGCGGTCGACGCCAAGATCAACGACAAGAAGTTCGACGAAGCAATCGCTATGCTGGACGCGGCGCACAAGCAGGCGCCGAAGGATGCCGGTTTGGTCAGCGCGCTCGCCAACGCGCACCTGAAGTTCGGCGACTCGTTCATGTACAACGATCAACTGCCGCCCAGGCAGAAGTACCCGAATGCGTTGCGGGAGTATCGCATCGTGCTGGAGTACGACAAGACCAACGCCACCGCCAGGAAGAACGTCGCGATGATCGAGGACATTTACAACTCGATGGGTCGCCCGATTCCGAAGTAGGTGGCAGTTGGTGAGCGTGGCTCGGTGGCGAGTCGCGTTGGGCGTCCGTTTCCTGGAACGGCGAATGCCTTCGCATGCTACGCCCGGCCGGGCATTAAGCACGAGTATGTGGAGCTGATTGACGCCGGGAATCTGCGCCGGTCGAGCGTTGCCCCGCCTTCGCGCCCTTGAAGCTCAACGCGAGATGTCCGCCTCTTCCAGGTCGAATCGCTGAAACACACCTATCAGGCGCGCGATTGAGTTGGTCATCGCCGCAGCCCGTTCCGCGCATGCTGGGCAGTTGGTCAAGTGCTGCTCTACGTGCGCCAGTTCGACTTCAGCCGAGGTCCGGCCCAGTACGTAGTGTTCAAGATCGCGGTCGGACAGTTCTGACGAATCCGTCAGGTGGACGTATCCTGGCATTGCAACTGAGTCCATCCTTGCCACTCCATATCGGCCAGTGATTGAAATTGCATGACGATTTCTTCGTGGAATTCTCGACCAACCTGCTTTCCCTTGCTTCTGGGCGGCAAAGCCGCTCTCGTCGCCGGCGAGGCCGCGCCCATCCGGAAAGAGTTACCGGCCAACGAATCCGCCTGCCGGGAAGGCCCGTAAGTATTACCTGTCAAGCGAGCGGCAAAGTCAGCCTCAAACGCCGGGCCTCAGGCAAACGGCGAGAGCGCCGCCGCCAAGTGCACTGAATTCAACAGATTCTGCCGCGTCCCTTTAGCGGAGGCGAAAGCCTGGGGTCCGGCACTTCAGTTGCACTGAAATACTGGCCAGCCGAAATCGATCGTTGAGCGTACAGCTCCTCTCATTGCTTCGCAACGCTGTTCCGCCATTGCAGGCGCAGTGCCGCAAAAGAGGATTTGCAGATATGAAAATCGCAGCTTTTAGGAGGGAACATGGCGCACGCAGAACAGCATCCGAACCGCGATTCACAAAGGAACAGTTTCCCCACGGAATGGTCATTTGATTACTGGGATCATGAGGATCCTTCGAATCCGATGAGCCCGCTCGAGGGAGCCCGCCAGGAAACTCAGAACCCGATGGGGTTCGGCGTCCACAACGAAGATTGGGCACCGGGCCCGCCCGTTGGCAGTTTTTTTGGCTAAGGCTCCGGGGGGGGCTGCCTGCAGGTCCGGACCTGTCCACCAGACACCCGGCTCAGTCCGCCTTCGGCCAATGTGCAAGTCGCAAGTCACCGGCGAACCGGCGCTGCCCTTTACCAGCGCCTATTCCGTGCTGTAGTTGATCTCGATTCGCGTCACCGCTCTCGATGCCGCCCACAGCACTAGTGCGGTGACCAATACCAACCCCAAAACCGCGAGGCTCTTCGAGGCCGGTGCCGCCGGGGCCAGCAACAAACGAAGCAGAGGCTGTTGCTCATCGATCAGCGCGCTTTCCGGACAGAGCGACTGCAAGTAATAAAGCACGCTCAGCTTCTGCAGCGCGGCGGGGAGGAAGTTGTTGATGCTCTCCCACAGCAGAATTACGGCCGCCGGGATAATCGGGTTCTTGAGCAAAAGCCCCGCCGCTAGAAACACGCTGCCGTAGCCGAGGCAGCCAAGCGTCGCGGCGGCCGCATACCAGAATGCGTGCGACCACCCCGCCGCCGCTATGAACGCCTGTGCGTCAACTCCAGTATTGGGCCACAGCATGGCCGCGTAGCCGAGTAGCGCGCCGCCTCCGAAGATCACGGTCGAGGCAACCAGGCCCGCCAGGTACTTGCCCGCCAGAAGCACCTCGCGCCGCACCGGCGCGAGGAACCAGAAGTGCAGCGTCTTGTCGAGCATCTCGCCGCGGAACAGGTTCATGAAGATGCCCAGGCACCCGAAAAAGATTGCCAATCGAAGGTAAAAGAACTGAAAGATCACGGCGAAGACCCGGCGGTCGTCGGTGGGGTCCCTGAAGAAGCGGACGTGCTTCTCCACAAGCACGCCGTTAGTGAAGCGCAGGTCGATAACGCGTTGGCCGTCATAATAACTAATGGCCCGCCTGCGTTGAGGCTCTTCTGGCTGGGTCTTGCGATCTTTGTCGTCGCGGTCGCCCTCGTCCTCGCGCCGGTTCGTCCATTCGTGGTCGAAAGAGGGATTGGGCGCGCGCTTCAGGATCTCGTCCACCTTCTCGCCCTTCGTGAAGCTGTCAACGACTCGGGCCTGCGTCAGGCCATTGCGCGACCAGCGCTCCTCCATGAACTTCATCTGAAGCCCGTGGCCGAAGAAAGCAACCGCCGGGAAGAGCGCCAGCAGGTAGACCCACAACCCGCGCTTGGACAGGAACGCCCGCCGCATCTCGATCCGCGCGATGGTCCACGCCTGCTGTACTTGCACCTTGGTGATCATCATGCCCGCCCGCCTCCGATGAGGTACTCGTACAGCGCGTCCACGCTCTCGTCCGAAGGAATCACGCCGTCAATCACGTGCCCCGCCAGTGCGATGCGCGTCAATGCCCGGGAGAACTCCTCGCGGTTCCGCGTCAACACCAGCAGGCCCAGGCGGTCGTCGTTCATCTTGATCTCCGTCACGTGATCCTCGCAGAACAGCAGCGAAGCGATGCGCGAGGCATCGCGGCAGCGGATGATGAACTGGCTGGGGTGCTCCGACATCTCGTCGCGCACGCCGCGGATCTCGCCCTCGGCGACGATCATTCCATTCGCGATCAAAATCACCTGGTCGCTGATCAGGTCCACTTCCTGCAGCACGTGGCTGGAGAGGATCACGTGCCGCCCCTCGGCGGCGTAGCGGCGGAACAAACTGATCGTTTCGGCCCGCACCAGCGGGTCCAGCCCGTTCAGCGGCTCGTCCAGAACCAGCACTTGCGGATCGTGCGCGATGGCCTGGGCCAGTCGCACGCGCTGCCGCATGCCTTTCGAGTAGCCCGCCACTTTGCGGCCCGCGGCCTCGGTCAACCCGACCTGCTCGAGCGCCTGCCAGGCACGGTCGCGCGCCTCGGTCGGGGAATAGCCGTACAGCGTGAGGCCGGTGGAGACGAACTCCATGCCGGTGGCCCAGCGCGGGGCCGAGTCGAACTGCGTCGCGTAGCCCGTGACGCGCATCAGTTGCTCGGGATCGCGCGGTGAAAGGCCCAGCACCGTGATCGAACCCCGGCCGGGGTGGATCAACCCGGTCATCAGGTTCATCAGCGTGGTTTTCCCGCTGCCGTTCGGGCCCACCAAACTGGTGATTCCCGGAGGAATGTGCAGCGTGACTTTGTTGACGCCCAACACCTCCCCGTAAAACTTGGACACGTCCTCGAAGATGACCTCGGTACCCTTCATGAGATCACCTCCACGGCGCGCAGTTTGCGTTCGAGAATCAGGCCCAGGATGACCGCCATGGCGGTCAGCATCGCCACGCACGCCCACACGCCCGGCCCTGGCGGAGGCTCCTCGCCCAGCATGGCCGACCACAGGATGTACATCGACCGCGTCGGATTCAGCAGCGAGCCCCAATCAACGCGCAACACCGCGTTCACCATCTGGGCGACGCCCGTCAGGATAAAGAAGAAGCCCAGAACCAGGCCTCCAGCCACGATCCGCCACTTCACATAGGCTGAACAAGCGAGCGCCACCAGGCTCACGACCAGGATCCACACTGCGAAGCCGCAAAAAACGGCGACGCCCAGATACCAGTACTTCGTGAACCAATCCCAGCCTGCCATCCCGGACTGCATCCAGAACAACAGCAGGCCCGGGAGCCACGTGACCAACGAGAGCAGTCCGACCAGCGTTGTCATGCGGGCAACCACATAGTCCAACCGAGTCAGGGGCCGGCTGAAGTACAGCGGTAGGGCGTTGTTTGAAAGATCCGGCGCGATCAACCCCGGCCCGGCCAAAGCCGCCAGCAACACCGAGAAAACAGCCTGCGTGTTCATGAAGATCAGGAAGAACTTGCCGTTGATCTTGAGCATGTTCTCGATGTCGCCCGGTATGCGGGGCAGCAGGTCCAGCCGGTTCGATAAGTAGATGAACAAACCGCACAGCAGCGGCCAGATCAACGAGGCGATCATCAAGACCAACACCAGTCGCTGCTGGAAGAGCCGCTGCCAGGCAAAGCGGGGCAGCACCAGCAGCCGCGACCAATGACCGTTCAGCGGTCCCCGATAGCGCTCATAACCGCGTTTATAGATGGCCATGCGGGCTCACCTCTTCTGCCGGAAGCGGCTCGATGCGCGGCGGCTCGACGGGTGCCGCCTGCAGGTGCCCGACCGCCTTCAAGAAGATCTCCTCCAATGAATCGCGCCGGTGCGTGAGCTTGCGCACGCCCAGGTTCAATTGCGCGGTCGCTTGCCACAGCGCCGCCATTTCCAACTCGGGAGGCAGCACGATTCTCCACCGGCCGCCGCCTTCGCTCACCGTTTCCGCACCCATGGCAGCCAGGTGCTTTCCCAATGCCGAGTCGTCGCCGGAGACCTCCAGTTCCACGAAGCGCCGGTTGGAGCGCCGCTCCTCCTCGAGGTTCGACTGGTGCACGATCAGGCCGTCTTTCATGATCACCACCTCGTCGCAAACCTCCTCCACGTCGCGCAGCAGGTGCGAGCAGAGCACGACGCTCATGCCGTGGTCCTCTTTCATTTCTTTGACCAGTTTCAACATGCGCAGCCGCGCCGATGGGTCCAGGCCATTCGTCGGTTCGTCCAGAATCACGAGATCCGGCCCGTGTACGATCGCCTGCGCCAGTTTCGCCATCTGCTTCATGCCCAGCGAGTAGGTGCCGAGCGTACGGTACCGGGCTTCGCCCAGCCCGACGTGGAATAGAACTTCGTGCGCCTTTTCGAGCGCCGTCCCGGAGGGCAGCCCGGAGAGTTCGCCCATCAGCCGCAGGAACGAAACGGCCGTCAGATTCGCAATGAACGAATCGCTCTCGGGCATGTAGCCGATTCTTGAGCGCACGGCGCGTGCCTGGCGGTGGCAGTCGAAGCCAAAAATGCGCGCGCTGCCGGAGCGCGGCTGGTGGAATCCCAATAGCGTCTGGATCAGCGTGGACTTGCCGGCCCCATTGGGTCCCAGCAGGCCGATGGCCTTGCCGCCGGATACGCCGAGGCGGCAGGAGATCCCTCGCAGGATCTCCCGCCGTCCCAGGACGACTCGCAAATTGTCGATTTCAATCGCTGCAGGCATGTTCCCCGATCAGAGCGTGTTGTGTTTGACGTTCGCGGCGGCCGATCCAGTCATCATCAGGTTGAGTACGACGCTCGTAATTCGAGTACGGCTTGCGAGTTGCAATTGTTCCGTATCCGCGTTTAATACGACCAGCACGGGGTCCCGGTCGGCGGCCAGTTTCTGCAGCGCGGGGTTCGGGATCTTGGCGAGTAACGAAGACAGCGCGCCCTTCGTGTTGAGCCAGGCAAAGCCCGCCGGGCTCACTCCCAGCGCGGATGGCATCTGCGCCGTGAAGGCTGCGGAGCGCACCAGCGCGAAGCCGCTGCTGCGGGTCTGAATCGCCTTGCCGCCCAGCCCGATGTCGTTGGTCAGAACCAGGTACCCCTGGTCGTAGGTCCAGGCGATCTGCTGCTTCGACGCCGCCGATCGCAGAGTGGTCCAGAGCTGGCCATTGACCGACTCCGGGGCCAGCGTGAGGCGCTTGGTCTGGTCCGTCGCGCTGAGCTGAGCATTGAACGCGGTGACGAGCTTTGTGATCGATGCGTCCAGCGAAGTGGGCTTGTAGATCTCCGCGGTCAACACCCAGCCGGGGATTGGCAGCGTCGGCGTTTCGATCGCAAAGGCGTAGTCGGTGCCCAGTGCCGAGGCAACGTCGTCGGCGAAATTGAGGCCCAGTTTGGCCTGGACCGCCTGCAGTTTCACTAGTGCATCCTGGTTCACCTGCGTGATCCTGGACAACACTTCCTGATACATCTGGGCTGAGGTCAAGGTGGATGCGGAGAAGGCCAGAACCGCATCCTGCGTGATGTACTGGGCCGCTCCTCCCGCGCCCTTCGACGCTATCCAGGACGCAAATCCACTTCTGGCTCCGTTAAAGGCCAGCGTGGCCCGATTCTCCTCCACGCCTTGCGCCGTCTTCTGCTCGAACACCAGGTACTTCATGGCCTTCGCGTCCAGGAACGAATGTCCCGGTTGGGCTACCGGCCCGGCCGGCATGTCCGCGACGTCGATGGCGATCAGCCAGCCGACGCCCGCCTGATAGCGCTTCGCGATCTCCGCCGCAAAATCGCTGGATGCGCCCTGGCCCAGGTTCGCCTGCAGCCACTGCAAGTCCTCCGTCGAGTCGGAGACCAGCAGCAACTGACCGCTCACCTTGAACTGCGCGTTGGTCAATCCGGTCAGAGCCGCGGTCAGACCTGCCTCTTCTCCGGGCAGTACCTGCGCGATGATCGCCGGGATCTTCTTGGACGCGGCGCCCGCGCTATTCGCGGACAGCACGAAAACGATCTCGTCACCCACCATCGGGAACACTGACTGCATGCGGGCAAGCGTGTCCTTCAGCTTCGCGCCGGAGCCCGAGCTCCACCACTGCTGGAACACAACGCTTTCGCCAGCCTGCTGGTCGGCCAGGGTCAACGCCTGATCCAGCGTCCCCTTCAGATTCGGGATAGCTCCGTAGACCAGTGGATTGGGAGGCAGGTATTGCAGTAGTTTCGGCTGCGTGCGCAACGCGGGCGTCGGCAGCGCCGCGAACTGCTTTTCGAGATGTGCGAAATCGCCGAGCAGATCCAGGTACTGGTCGGAATGGAAGCTCCACGCCACGGCGTCGCCCGCGGCGGTTGCCGCCAGACTGGGGCTGGACGCGGCTTGCTGGCCTCGCGTCAACATCTTCTCAGTGCCGGGTTGGTTCACCTGCACCGTGCCTTCCACCACCGTTACCAGCGATCCCGACATCCCCGTGGAAACAGCGAAGATGGTCCCTTTCACCGACGCGATGGAGTCGCGCGTCTGCACCCGCAGCCGGCCGTGCCGCTGCTTGGCGGCTTGCACGATCACGTCGCCGCGCTGCAGGTGAATCGTCTGGCCGCTCCAGGCGGCGTTAACGAATAACTCGGAGCGCTCGTTCACTTCCACGGCGGATCCGTCGGCCAGTCGGAGCACGGCCCGCGCGCCCGGCCCCGTACGCAGCACTTCGCCGTCGCCCAGGGTTGAACCTTTCCGCAGCGCGCCTTCGGGCAGCCGGTACAGATTGCCCGACGCCACTTCGACCGTCGCTCGCGGACCCGTCGGAGCCAGCAGCGTGTCGAGGCTGCCGCGCCCGGCGTACAGCGCCACGGCCGCGACACCCGCCGCGATGGCCCAGCGCTGCCAGCCGTTGAGCATCGGACGTTTGGCCGCGGGCATCACGATGACGGTGCGCTCGCCTTTCAGTTCCGCCAACGCCTTGCGGCAGTCGGAGCAGCGTCCCAGGTGGTCTTCAACCAACAGGCGCCGCGCCGGGGTGAGTGCGCCGTCGAGGTACTCGTGAAACCCGGCGCGAACCTCCGCGCAAGCCCCGCCGGGAGTGCCAGCCAACCGTGCCCAGATCCTGGCTTGTGCCGCCGCCAGATCTGCGGCGGCGGGCTCTTCGTTCTTGATTGCTTCCAGAGCCTTATCCAACCGGTCTTCAGACATCGCAGGACTCCTTTACTTCCGCTTCCCTACTCGCCGAGCAACTGCTGCAACTGCTGCCGGATGCGGTAGATGCGCATCGCAATCTGCGCCTTCTCGACACCGCACAGTTCGGCTAGTTCGCCGTTGCTCAGCCCTTCCACAAACCGCAGGACGAACAGTTCCGCGTCCGCCGGGTCCAGTTGCCCCATGGCCCGCCGCAACTGCTCTTTCAGGACCGCTGGACTCTCGGGTGAAGCCCGCCCCAATCCCTCCTCGAGAGGCTCCTCGTGCCGCGACGTCTTGCGGCGGAGAATGTCCAGCGAGGCGTTCGTGGCCGCCCTGCGGAAATAGCTTGCCGGCGTCGCCTCCGGATCGAGCGGGTGTTCCTGATGCAGTACCCGCATGAAGACGGTTTGGAGCACGTCCTCCGCATCGGCCGGGTTGCCGGTCACTCGCAACGCGGAGCGGTAAACCGTCTCCGAGTGCCGCTCGTATAGCGTTCGTACACCCTCAAGTGGGGTCATGACCATCTGCTCCGCGTGCGCCGCCAGGTTGAGTGTTCCCATATCCGGTCCCTCAACCACCTATACGCACGCATCTGCCGACTATTTCACACCGGGCGGGATGCGGAGTACACCGCTGTAACATTCGGCCTGCGCGCGGCCTTCTATCTCACTCGCGTCCCGTCGAGGACAGACTCGGGCTTGCCCAGCAGGATCCGGTCGACCGCCTCGACGCCTTGCATGAATGAATGGTCCTGGTTGCCGACCTCGTACTTCCAAGCCCCGTGGCGTCCCCGGGAATAGATCCCGCGCGCTTCCAGCACAGGTGTGATGCGGTCGAGCACGGCGTCGCGCCCGCAACTTGGGACTGGGTAGCCGGGCGCGGCACGGTGGTGCCACGTGGAGATCACGTCCGCGGAACTGCGGATCATCCCGGTGGCCACCAGGCCCTTCACCGTGGCAGAAACCAACCGCCCGGCGTCCACCGGCTGCAGTTTCGATTCGGACACCTCGCACAGCAGCGACCATTGCCGCGATGGGTCGGGCACCACTTGCGGCGAGTAATTGCTCAACAACGTGACCCGGTAGAACGGGCAGTCCGGCTCGGGGAAGTAGATCCAATTGGCGCGCGGAAGCTCAGGCGGCGGAGCTCCCGCGAGGCCGATGCCGATGGCATGGGTGACGGTCGAGAGCAGGTTCTGTTCCCCCGGGCCGGGCAAACCGGCCAGGCCGCACAAAGCGGGCAGCGGAACGGTGGAGATCAGCGCGTCGTAGCGGTGCTCGACGCCGTCGCGCGTCCGCACAAGCCGCGCACCGGAATCGATCGCCCCGACCGGAGCATTGAAGCGTAGCCGTTCCTGCGGCAGTCGTTCGGCACAGCGAGTCCAGAGCCCTCCGGTCCCGCCGCGTAGCGGGTAGCGCAGCGACCGGTTCGGGCCCCAGTCGGGATCGTCGCGTTCGAGGATCGTGTTGCGTACCACGCGCTCCAGGTCGATCTCGGCCACACGCTCCTTCACCCAGTCGCAGCCGAGCCGGGCCGGCGGGTAGCCCCAGACTTTCCCGTTGTAGGCGAATAAGAACGAGCGGCACAAGCCCGCGCCGAAGCGGGCCAGCAGGTACGCCGCGAAGTCGCGAGGCGCGGCTGCCGGCCGCAGCCGCGCCTCGATCAGGCCCGCCAGGCAGTCTGCCACTTCCGCCTTCGGCAGCCGCCACAGATTGTGCTGAAACGGGTAGGGCAGGAGGCGGCCCCGCATGTGGATCCACGCCTCTCGCTCGTGGAACGTCCACTCCCCAGGCGCGAACAGCGAATCGAGCACCGCATCGAAATAGGCGCAGTGCGAGAAGACGACGTGGCCGCCAATGTCCCAGGTGAAGCCCCGCGCGTCCACGAACGAAGCGGCCAGTCCGCCCGGGTGGCCCGCGCCTTCCAGCAGCAACCAATCGGGGTAGCCGAGTTCCTGTAAACGCCAGGCCGCGCCCAGCCCCGCCGGCCCCGCCCCGGCGATCAGTATGCGGCCCGTCATGCCCGCAGCGCCCCGCGTTGCCGCAGCATCCGCCCGGCCAGTCGCACAATGCCGCGGACGTTCAGGCTGGCATTTCCGCCGGCGCGGGCGCGGAAGTGAATCGGCCGCCACATCCAGCGGATGTCCGGCAGGCGCAGCAGCGCCACCGTCAACCCGACGTTCTGCAGTTCGAATTCAGGCCGCACCTGCGCGAGGGCCGCGGCCAGTGTGTTCCGGCGCATCAGGCGGTACGGGACGTTGAAATCGCTCGCGGGAACCCTCGCAATCAGTGTGACCAGGGCGGTGCAGACGGCCGAGACGAGACGGCGGCCCGCACCGTCCGCACGGCTGGACCGGCGGCCGAAAACGCAGTCCAGCGCCTCGCGCGCACGCCAGAATTCGGCAAAGTAACGTGGGTCGCACTGGCCGTCCGAGTCGATCTGCAGAACCCAGTCCACGCCGCGCCGGGCGGCTTCGACATAACCCCTGCGGCACGCCGCGCCGTGGCCTGCATTGGACTGCCGCATAATCCGGATGCGGTTCGGATGGCGTGCGGCGAGTTGGCGCAGCACCTCGCCGGTGGAATCGGTCGAGCCGTCGTCCACCGCAATCCACTCGCACTCGACGGCCTCGTCGCGCAGCGCGGCCTGCCACTCCTCGACTACCTGTTCCAGCACCGCCGCCTCGTTGTAGACCGGCATGACAATCGCCAGGCGCTCGCCGCTCATGGGATTCTGCGGCTCCAGATGCCTACGTGTTTCTCGCCCTCGCGATGGAACTCCCGCCAGTAATAGGCAGCGCCAATTTGCGCCTGAATACGGTCGAAACTCCCCGGCGGCATCCCGTCCTCGCCCTTCAGCCAGAGCACGTGGTCGATCCGGTTCTGGACTAGCCAGTCGGCAGCGCCGTCCAGATCCCCGCGATAGAACCGGGCGACTTGCTCCTCGCGGATTCCGACATCGACACGGGACCCGCGCCACAGCTTCTCGTGCCCGGGCCAGCCCAGGAAAGCAGTCTGGCCGGCGAGCATCGTCAACCCGGGGGAAGCGGTGAATGCCCCTTGCGCCGGTCGCTGCAGCACGATCCCGGGAGGCTGGCTGCGCAGGTGCTCCAGAATCGCCCTCTCCACGGCATCGGCGGTGATCCAGGCATCGCCGCTCATCCGTCCCGCGTGCGGATTCGGGACCGCCACCAACTGCATCGTCAGGTCTGCGGCAAACAGCACCGGCAGGTAGACCGCCAGCATCGTCCAGCGGCGGCGCGGGACCGACTCCGACGCCAGGTTCAGCGAACCGACGGCCAGCAGTCCGGCCGAATAGATCCAGGGCCACCACTTCAGCGTCGTGTTGAAGCGCTGGAACGGCCCCGAGTAAATGTCATCGACAAAAAACACCTCGCTGAACACCAGCAGCAGCAGGCACACGCCCGCCAGCCACAGCGCCAGGCGGTCGGACCTCCAGCGCAGCAGGCACAGCGCCAGCACGGCCAGCAGCGGATAGAAGATCAGCAGGCCCATCAGGGGCGGTGTGTGCTCGCCCGCCGCCACCAGTTGCAGGGCGGTACCGTAGTCGAGCGAACGCATTCCGAAGCCCTGCAGGAAGGGGAGGATCAGCACGCTCGCCCCGCCCAGTCCGGCGGCGCAGGCGCCCCACTCCGGCGGCCTGCGCTCGTGTAGGCGGTACAGTACCCAGGCCGCCACGAGCGCGGCCTGCAGCGGGAGATTCCAGGCGTCGGCCGCCACCGTCAGCGGCACGCTGGCCATCAGGATGGCGGGCGGGAAACGCTGGTCTGGGGTTCGCTCGGCGACGGCGATGCAAAGCAGCGCCAGCGCCAGCAGATAGAATCCGGCCACGGGCGGATGCAGGTCTCCGAGGTAGACCAGGTAACCGAAAGTCTCGGCGGGCAGTTGCAGCGCGTTGTGGGCTGGCACGTGGCTCACCGCCACCAGCCATTTGCCGAAAGCGGTGGTGACTTTACCCGGAATCGCGGCGTCCCCGATGAAACGCATGCTGTCGGAAATCAGCGGGCGGTCGCGCACAAAGGCCATCCACGGCGACATTCCGGTGCCACCCAGCAAAAACGCGGCCGTCGGCAGCAGCCACCAGTGGCGGCGCGTGCACAGCAAGCGGGCCGCGCCGCCAGCCGCAACCACCGTCATGGCCACGATCACGCTGAACGCCAGGTGATACGTGAACCCGGCATCGAGGGCGAAGATGCGCCCCAGCAGGGCCGCTGCATAGTACTGCAGGCCGTAGTAAACATCGAACGGGAAGGGTGGCAGCCAGCGGTCGATGGGCGGCAGTTTCGACCCGCCCAAGTAATTGGCGATGAAGCCGAGGTCAGTCAGTTTCTCCGATGAGGCGTCCAGGTCGGGGCGGCAGAAGCGCCACAGGAACGCATAGCAGAAGCCCGTCGAAAACAGCGCTTCCGTCACCCAGTTCGTCCTGAGCTCCTCGAGTCGCGAGTAGATCACCCAGACCGAGGCGGCGGTGGTGAGCGGCCAGACCCAGGCCAGCCGGCCCAGTCCCACAAAGTGCTCCAGGAAGAACAGCGCCACTACGACGAGCAGGGGAGCGGCGGCTCTCGAAAGCGCGTAATTGCGGGTCAGTCGCAGCGTGGCGAGGCTGAGGCCCGTCAGATTTACGAGTACGAGCAGGGCGGTCAGCCCGACCGCGATGAGCATGAGCATGGGCGATATTGCGGAGCCCCCAAAATAGTATCATGGACCGGATTCTCCACTTTTAATGCGTCTCAGGAAGTATGCTTGTGGCCCACGCAGTACGCGGTTTTGGCTTCCGCTCATTCTGCTTGCAGCCGCTCTCTTTCGCCTGACCGGCGTGAACTGGGACCAGGGCCAGAACCTGCATCCGGATGAACGCTTCCTGCTGCTGGTGGCCTCGTCGGAGCACTGGCCGGAGCCCGCTGGCCTGTACTTCGACGAAGCCCGATCGCCCTTGAATCCGCGCAATTCCGGTCACCCTTCCTTCGCCTACGGAACCCTGCCGGTCACGACGCTGAAGGCAGTTTCGCAGCTCACAGGCTATGCCGATTTCCATGCGTTGACGGTGCTCGGCCGACTGCTCAGCGCACTGCTCGACCTGCTGACGGTGCTGCTGATCTTCGACTTCGCGCGGGCCTTGTGCCTGGGGCGGAAGACCGCGTTGTACGCCGCCGCGTTCTACGCCGCCGCGGTGTGCGCCATCCAGCACGCGCATTTCTTCGTCGTCGATCCGGCGGCAAACTACTTCCTGGCCGCCGCGCTGCTCTCCGTGGCGCTGTACCGGAGATTCGGGCGGTTGAGGGACGCCGTGGCGGCCGGGGTGTGTCTGGGACTGGCGCTGGCCTGCAAGATCACCGCGGTCGTGCTGCTGCCCGTCGCGCTGCTCGTGTTCCTGGACCGGGCGAGGGGATCCCGCAAACCCGGTGAAGCCGTCTGGTGGCGGATCGGAGTGCTGGGACGCTCGGCGTGCGGTTTCGCCCTGTTTGTAGCCGCGGCGCTTGCGGTCTTTCGCCTGGCCGAGCCGACCGCTTTCCGCAATCCCGCGCTGTGGAATCTGCTGCCGTCCGAGCGTTGGCTGACCGATCTGGCGCAATCGTCCCGTTACGCCTCCGGAGCCGTCGATATCCCACCCGGAGTTCAGTGGGCCGGACGGCTCAGGCTCTGGTTCCCCTGGTCCAACCTGGTGGTATGGGGCCTGGGCGCGGCGCTCGGACTGGCGGCCTGGGCCGGCTGGTTGGCCGCCGCGCGCCGGATCGCACGGGGCCGCGGCCGGTACCTGCTGCTGCCTGTCGCCTGGGTCGGGCTGGTGTTCTTCTATCACGGCACGCAGTGGGCCATGACCATGCGCTACTTCCTGCCCATCTACGGCAGTCTGTGTGTGCTGGCCGCCTGGGCGCTGGTCCGCTGGGGACGGCTGGCCGGTCCGCGCTGGCGGCTGCTGGCGCCGTCGGTGGCTGCGTCCACGTTCCTGTGGGCGGCGGCATTCACGACCATCTACGCTCGTCCGCACACGCGCGTTGAGGCCAGCGAGTGGATCTACCAGCACGTCGCGGCCGGGAGTTCGATCGGCAGCGAGCATTGGGACGACGCGTTGCCGCTGCGACTGCCGGGCCGTACACCCGCAGCTTACCGTGCGGTTCAACTGCGCTGGTACGACGCGGACACACCCGGCAAGCTGCGGCAGGCGCTCGACTGGCTGGATGCGAGCGATTACGTCGTTCTCAGCAGCAACCGCCTGTCGGGTTCGATTCCGCGGCTCCCGGCGCGCTATGCCATGACGGCGCGTTACTATCGGGCGCTCTTCGACGGAACGCTGGGATTCGAGCGGACCGCGGAGTTCCGGACGTGGATGGGCGAGGCGGGCGAGGAAGCGTTCAGCGTCTTCGACCATCCCGTGGTACGGATCTTCCGCAAGACGGCGAGCTACAGCCGCGCGCGGGCGGAGTCTGTTTTAGGGGCGGTCGAGTGGCACAACCTGGTCTTGCTCCCGGCCCGCGAGGCCGGCTCGGCACCGGGCGGGCTGATGTTGCCCCCCGAGCGGCGGAGGGGGCAAGGCGCGTGGACGTGGAACGAGTTGTTCCCGGCCGGAAGCCTGGCCGCCCGTTTCCCGCTCGCCGTCTGGATGCTGGCCGTGGTCGGTCTGGGATGGATGGCCGCGCCGTTGCTGTTCGTGGCTTGCCCGGCTTTCCCCGATCGCGGATACGGGCTGGCCAAAACGCTCGGCATACTCCTGACCGGGTGGCTCGTATGGCTGGCGGCCGGTCTGGGTGTGGGACGCTTCGAGCGGCCCTGGATTTGGGCCTGTGCCGCTGCCATCGCGTGCGTCGCCGCCGGCCTGGCGTGGATACGGCGCCGGGAATACGCTGCTTTTCTTAGGGCGCACTGGCGGTGGATGCTGGCGGCCGACCTGGTGTTTCTGGCCGCTTTCGCTTTGATGGCCGGAATGCGGATGGGCAATCCGGACCTCTGGCACCCCGTGCGCGGTGGCGAGAAGCCGATGGACTTTGCCTATCTGAACGCGGTCCTTCGGTCGGACCAATTCCCGCCCCAGAACCCGTGGTTCGCCGGCGGTCTCATCAACTACTACTACTTCGGTTTCGTGCTGGTGGGAACGCTGCTGAAGGGTTGCGGCATCCCGCCCGAGAGCGGCTACAACCTGGCGCTGGCCACCCTGTTCGCTCTGGCGGCGGCGGGCCTGTATAGCGTAACCGCCGCGTTGTTACCGGAGCGCGCCCGTTGGAAGTGGGCCTGGCTCGGACCGTTTTTCGTGCTGCTGCTGGGCAATCTGAAGCAAGCCGGCGTGTTGGTTGCCTGCCTCAGGGGGGCGGTGCTGCCGCAAGGTCAAGGCTACTTCGCGGCATCGCGCGCGATCGGCGTGCCGCCCGGCGGCGTGCCGCCCATCACGGAGTTCGCATTCTTCACGTTCCTGTTCGGCGACCTGCACGCCCACGCGATGGCCCTCCCATTGGGCGTTCTTGCATTGGGAATGTGCGTTTCACTGGTCCTCCCCGCGGTCCGGACGGTGCGGGAGCGCGCTGCGACGCTGGCGCTGGCGGCGCTCGCGTGCGGCGCGGTGTGGGTGACCAACCCCTGGGATCTGCCGGCGCTGGCCTTGTTGCTCGGCGCGGCGCTCTGGATTGAAGGCGGAGGCGGCCGGGCGGTGGTGGACTGGGCTGCGGTCCTGGCCTTGGCTTACCTCGCGTTATTGCCCTTTCACCGCGACTATACCCGCGGCTATGGGGAATTCGATTGGTGGACCGGGTGGCGGACGACGGGCGGCGATTACCTGGTTGTCTACGGAGTCTTCCTGGCCGCCATAGTTCTTGGAGTAGCCGCACCCGGCAGGCTGCGCTGGCGAGCCGTGATTACGGCGCTGGCGGCGACGGCCGCGTGGCTGGCTGCCGGCGCGCCGGGTTGGGTCATTCCGGCCGCACTGGGCGCGCTGGTTTTCGCCAGGGACCGTGCGGGCACCAAGGCCGGGCGGTTCACCCGGCTGCTGGTTGCAGCCGGTCTGCTGCTGACTTTTGCGGTCGAGTTCGTGGTGCTCCACGGCGATGTCGGCCGCATGAACACGACCTTCAAGTTCGGATTCCAGGCGTGGCTGCTGCTGGGGCTGGCCGGGGCCGTTTACGCCGCCCGCTGGCTGGACGACGCAGCTTTTCACAAGCTGCGTTGGCCGGCCACGGCCGCGCTGGCGGTCCTGGTCGCCGCGGCTCTGGCTTACCCGCTCACGGCACCATATTACCGGTGGCGCGACCGGTTCGCCCCGGCGTCCGCACCGTCCTGGAACGGCATGGCGTTCCTGGCCACGGCACGGCACAGCCAATGCGGCCAGGAGTTTCGGCTGGCCGGGGATGGCCTGGCCATCGACTGGCTGAGGGCGAACGTGCGCGGCACTCCGGTGATCGCGGAGGCCAACACTTATCCGATTCTGTACGGGTGGGGTAGCCGTATTTCCGTTTACACCGGCCTACCCGCAATTGTCGGGTGGGATTGGCATTTGCGGCAGCAGATGGGAGTGCACGACTCGGGCCGGGTGGCCCGCCGGATCGCGGACGTTCAGGAGATCTACGACAGCCCTGATCCGGCGCGTGCATGGGAGCTTCTGCGCCGCTATGGAGCGGAGTATGCGGTGGTTGGGGAACTGGAGCGAGCCTGCTCGGCGGCGGCCGGTGTGGCCAAGTTCAAAGCCTGGGAGGGGCGCTACTGGACCTTGGTGTTCCAGAGCGGCGACACCCGGATCTATCGGTTGATCCACTGAAACGAACGGGGTTCGGACGGGCTTAGTCCCGGCGGAGACGGCCCCGGAGCTGGTACACGCCGACGCCTCCCAAGCTCACGAGCATGAGAATCAGCGTGGGTGGCGCTCCAAAAGGCGTTCCCACGGGAGTGGGGGTCACCGTCGGTGTTCCGCTGTCGGTCGGGGTCGGTGTTGTGGTCGGCAATTCAATAGCCAGAGCCCCGGTCGCGGTGCAGGCGAGCCAGCCCGCCACAAAAGCCAAGCGTGCCAGCCGGTTCAAACGGTCCTTACTCATCGATTCCTCCCCGCTACCATCTCGCCCTGCCTCAACCCAAGCAACACGCAAAGTGATTCTACAGGCTTCAGGGCCTTGCCGCAAGCCGCTTGTCCGGGACGCCCGATCAATGGCCCGCCAGCCGTTCGAACATCCCCACGTAGCCATCCGCCGTTACCGAAACCGAATAGGCGGCTTCCACGGCGCTGCGGGGACGCCGGAACGCGAGCGGGTTGCGCAGGACGTCCAGAATTGCGCTGGCCAGGGCCGCCACGTCACCCGGAGGCACGGTCAGCCCCATCCCCGTCGTCCCGATGGGAACCCGCACTCCGGGCAAAGCGCTGGCTACGACGGGCGTGCCGCTGAGCATCGACTCCACCTGCACCAGCCCGAAACTCTCCGTGCGGTTCAGGCTGGGCAGCACGGTGACGTCGCAGGCAGCAAAGAACGCCGCGAGTTCGCTCCGGTCGAGGACGCCCAGCGATGTCCAGCGCGAGGTCTCGGTGGCGAGGCGCGGGGCTAGAGCGTCCCGGTACCGGGATTCGCCGGCTACGCCTTGGGTTTCCCCAGCGTGCAAAACCAGGACGCGCGGGAATTCGCGGGCGATCCGCGGGAGGGCGTCGAGCAGGCACTCGAAGCCCTTCTCGGCCGAAAGCCGGCCGCAGATGCCGACCACCTGCCGGCCTTCCAGAGCGTGCGCCTCGCGAAAAGCCCGGATCGCCGCCGGGCCGGCCGCAGGCAAATCGACCGGCGGTGGAATCACTTCGACCTTGTCCGGAAAGCGGCGCATGACGGGGCTGTGGCTGGCGTAGTCGCCGGTGTAGGCCACGATGCGGTCGGCCAGCCGAGCTGCGGTCCATGCGCCCGCATGGAGCACGCTCCCGACGGCGCGGTTCACCGCACCCGGCGGCAACTGGATGTCGCAGTGCCAGGTGAGCGCCACGGGCTTGCGGGCCACGCGCGCGACGGCGGCCAGGAGGGGGGCCTCCAATTGTGGGATCTGGACCAAGAGCAGGTCGTGCTGGCGCAACAGGCGGGCCGCCATGAGAGGAAACCCGGGCATGACGACACCCTTCGAAATACGGCCCCACACGGGTATACGTACCACGCGGATGCCAGTGGGATCTGGCGGGTCAAACGGCTCGTGGCGGGAGGTGAGAATCGTCACCTGGTGACCGCGGCGCACCAGTTCCGAGGCGAGCGTCTCGACGTAGATGATCGGCCCGCTGACGTAGGGCCGGTAATACGTCATCGGGCACAGGATTCTCATGCGCCGAATAATCCGAGGTTCTCGCGCAACCACGCCACCAACAGGCCGAGTCCGGTCTGCCAGTCCGTCTTGGGCCGCCAGCCGAGGCGCTGCTCCAGCTTGCGCGTGTCGGAGATGTAGACCCGCTGGTCGCACGGCCGCCAGTCGGCGAACGAAACCGGGACAGGATGCCCGGTCAACCGTTCCAGCAGCGGCGCGACGTCGCTCCAGACCGCGATGGCATTGGCGGGGCCACCGCCCACGTTGAACACCTCGCCCGCCGAAAGTGCGGGACTGCTCATGGCAGCCGCATAGGCATCGAGCAGGTCGTCGATGAACAGGACGTCGCGCACCTGCCGGCCATCGCCGAACACGCGCACCTCGCGGCCGCAAAGCGAGGACTGCACGAACCACGCCAGCCAGCCCTGGTCCGCTACCCCGAACTGCCGCGTGCCGTAGATACAACTCTGGCGCAGCACGACGGTGCGCAGGCCGTAGATGCGGAAGTAGTCGCGCACGTATTGGTCGCCGCAACCCTTGGAGCAGCCATAGGGAGAGGCAAAGTCCAGCGGAAAAGACTCGGGCACACCGTGGGGCAGATCGGCCAGGCGGTAGCGCTCGCCGTCGCGTTCGACGCGTGCCGCCGTCAGGTCGCCGTACACCTTGTTCGTGCTGGCGTAGAGAAAAACCGGATTGTCGCCATACCTACGGGCCGCTTCGAGCATGCGCAGGGTGCCTTCGGCGTTGGAGCGAAAGTCCGCTAGCGGATCGGTGACGGAAACGGTCACGGCGGTCTGCCCGGCAAGGTGATATACGCGCGCGGCGCCCTCGACGGCACGGTTTGCGGCAGCGGGGTCCGCAACGTCGGCCTGCAGGAAGCGGAGAGCCGGGAATTGGGCTCTCAGCCAGGCGAGGTTCTGCTCCGATCCGCGACGCGAGAGGTCGTCCAGGACCGTCACGCTGTGGCCTTCGCGCAGCAGGCGCAGAGCCAGATTCGATCCGATGAATCCGGCTCCTCCGGTAATGAGCACTTCAGACAACGGCGATTTCCTTTCTGGCGTCGAGGAACACGCATCCACCATCGTCTACCGGTGAGGGATCGGCCCAGCGCCGCCAGAACCTGGCATACAGCGGGTTGAGGCTGAGACGGGGTGCGACAACCCAGCTGCCGGTCAACTTGCGGCTGAGCAGGCGCGGCAGACTCAGGTAGTGGGCCCGGTCGAAGGCGCGCATGGCCGGTGCGGGGAAGTAGTAATGCCAATTCCCGACGACGAGGCCGGCGGCGCGCAGGCGGGCCGTCCAGGTTGCGGCGTCATCGGTGTGGAAGTGACTGGAATGCCAGTTGAACCAGCGCCCGTATAGACCGGCCAGCCGGTTTAGTCCGGCGCGGCGGCAATGGTGCGCGCCCGCCAGCAGCGCGGCAAAACGGTGGTTGGGCGCGGTAATCAGTAGACGTCCGCCCGGTTTCAGCACGCGCTGGATCTCGCGCAGCGCTGTGTCGAGATCGGGGATGTGCTCAAGCACGGAATTCGCGATCACCGTGCCGAACGACGAACTGGCGAACGGCAGGGCCGTGGCCGACGCACAGGCGAGACTGCTGTAGATTCCCGTCTGGCCGGCGCGGCGAAGCACGGTGAAATCCGGGTCCAGCCCCAAAAAGGAACCAGGCCGGCCGAGCAGGGAGGAGAAGAAGCCGTCGCCGCAACCGAGATCAAGCACAGGTGGAGTGAAGGGCGCGGCCCGCTCCAACAAGGTGCATTCAGCGCCACGCAGCATGGCTGCGAAGGCGGTGCCCCGGGCCAGGTAAGCGCCGAAGTAGTCGCTCATGGGGCAATCGCTACGCTGGGAGGCGGGCCGGGAGGTTCGGGCGAACGGGTGCACGGAAACGCCGCAGAAGCGGGCGCGGGGCTCGGAAGCAGTGCAACAGGTCGCATGATCTGAAGGCGAGGGTCCAGTCTTCGATACTAACGGAACTCGTCCGGTGCGGGCTGAACCGGCATGTGCCCGGCAGGGCTGAGGAGGGTGTCATGACGGGCTGCCGCCAGGGAGAGCACCCCGGGCTGCAGGATCGAAGCAACTGCGCCACTCCGCATGGACAATCAGGGCGACGACGAAGGGGCTTACGAGCGGGGTGATCTCGCACAAGTAGTGAACGTAGTGATATAGGCCGCCCAGATTGTCGCTATCGAGGGGTGTGTTGAGGTAGGCGGACGAGGTGGCCCACAGCGCCAGCGCCACGACGTTGATGCCCGTCTGAAGGCCTTCGCCCCTCAGTATTTTCCAGATCTGGCGACGCCAATTGCCGCCGGCGCTCAGCGCCAGAGCAAGATAGCAGGGCCATCCCGCCGCGAAGAGAGTGAGCTGGTCAATTTCACCCTCGAACGAAACAGTGTGAATGTTGAGCGGCCGTCCGGTGTCAAGCTGCTTGCCGGCCTTTTCCAGCGCGACGTTGAATGTCCACTGGCTGGCCACCGGTCCATCTGCGATTGGGTCCATTCCGGCCGGCGCGACGCAGAAGGCCAGCGGCAGGTAGGCGGTGGTGCGCAGCAGCGATAGGCTGGGGGGACGGAAGCCGAACCACCACAGCGCCATCACGAGAGGCACCAGAATCAGGGCGCGCGCGATGACCCCGCCGGGGAATGGGATGCGGGGCAACGTCAGGCGACCTCCCAGCCGTTCCTGGCCGCGCGCCGGATCCACAGGCCGAAGATCACCATGGCGTCGATGATAATCAGAAGTTCCCACAGATACAGGTGGGCGAACTGGAACACGGGGGGACTGTACTGCCCCAGGTAGAACAACGAGATCAGCCGCAGCAGATTCAGCAACTGAAGCAAGACGAACCCGGCGCCGAGCCCGGCCAACTTCCACTGCCATCGCACCGGCCAGGCGAGCATCGCCGACCACAGCAGAATGACGACATTCACGCCGTTGCAGCCGTCCCGCACTTCCATCGAGAAGTGGTGAGCACCGGGCGCGGTGAGAACGGCTCCCACCTGCGTGCAGGCGCCGCCGAATGCTCTTATGAGACTGGCCGAGATGGATGCCAGCGAACCCGACATGCCGTCTATGAAAGGGCGTACCGGAGGGGCCAGCAGCAGCCCGAACTGCGCCAGCGCCGCAGCCACAAACACCGCGATGAAGGTGCGCGAACGCTTCCCGGCGGCACTGGCCACTAGGCACCCCCCGGGAAAAGGCGCCGAAGCGTCACGCGAGGCTCTCTGGTTGGCGGGGGATCCACATACTTAAGAATAGCCGCCGGCACGGCGTTGCTCGGAGGCAGGACGGCGAAGCGACGGTGCGCGTCGATGGACCTTGCCCACGGTCCATGATTCGAGCGGTTCCAGGAGGGCCGAAGAGGTGGATTTCAGATTGAGGGCGAGGATTCAGCTTCCCCCGGGCACGCCATTCACCGGCCTGTGCGGGACGCTCGCGTGGCTTGTGCCGGCGGCTAACGGATTGGCGCGGGCGAGTGTTCGACACGCGGCCTGGTATCCGACGGAAGGCGGCGCGAATTGCCACTCGACGGCCTGGTGATCACCACTGAAGTCGCTCTGCCGGTTTGGAACGTGAGGATCCCCGAGTCGTCGGCAGTCACAGGCTGCCCATTCGCCAGGTAATCCCCCTTGGGAGTCACGCCAACCACGTAGTTGAGGGATGATCCCGATTCCGGATTGTACGAGAGCTGTGCAGCGGCCGCTCCATTGTGCACGAAGACGACCACAGTGTTCTCCTGTGGGAGCTCGACGCCATCCACGTTCTGGCCGCTGAGAAGCGCCAGAGAATGGACCTCGCCGGCAGACAACGCTGCGTCGAAAGCGGTCAGCCAGACCTGGGACGAGGCAGCCGGCGAGGGAGGCCGGACCTCGACACGATCGATAACGCCAAAGCCGCCTTGATCCGCGACGGTTACGGTCTGGTTCGCCGGCAACAAGCTGACCATCGACCCCAGGAACTGGGTCGAATTCCGGACGTCGTAGCGCACTAATTTCGCCGAGCCCGGGGCCAGTGAGACTCCGTCTGTAAAATGCCATGCGATGAATTGGTCGTATTGGGAATCGGCGATTTGGGTTTGGTCATACACCAGGAACAGATTCGGCCTGATGTAAAACAAATCCCTGGTCCAGGAGGTCACTGGTTTCGTGCCGCCGCAAGCCGACGACTGCACGGACGTGTAGTACCCAATGGGGTAAAAGTTGTCTTCA